>Ga0209400_1001019_pt1 | contig 23830 bp, 18 predicted proteins | sample M_130807_EF_Meta_FD_187313 | JGI IMG/M metagenome (GOLD analysis project Ga0209400, IMG submission 187313) | Freshwater microbial communities from Lake Montjoie, Canada to study carbon cycling - M_130807_EF_MetaG (SPAdes) (version 2) | ecosystem: Environmental > Aquatic > Freshwater > Lake... | reverse complement strand
CACGCTGGCCGCCAAGGACTTCCGCGGCGCAGGCACGCTCAATTCCGGCCGCGGCGCGCTCACGGGCGGCGTCAATCCCAACTACGTCGAGGTGGCGATCGATTCCACGAACGCCGCCGGCATCACGGCCACGAGTGTCGCGAACGCCGGCACGGCGAACACCGGCTTCGAGCTGCGCATCCCGTTCGCCGACCTCGGCCTCGCCGCGAACTTCAAGGGACGCATCGCGCTTGCGGCGTTCCTCCAGCGCACCGACGGCACCGTGTCCAACCAGTGGCTCCCCGGCCTGCCCGCAGGAAGCGCGGATCTTGGGCTGGCGCCGAATATGAACGGCGTGCCGGGCGCGCAATTCATCTCCGTGGCACTCGGACTGCTGGGCGATCTCAACGGCGACGGCATCGTGGCCGGCGCAGACCTCGGGCTGCTGCTTGCCAGCTGGGGCCCCGTGACGGCGGACCCCGCCTCGCGCGCGTCCGACCTGAACCGCGACGGGACGGTCGACGGCGCGGACCTCGGCACGATGCTTTCCGCGTGGGGCCAGACGACGGGCTGATTGCCGACCGCCGGCACGTGACCGCGGAAACATCCAATCCTGCAGGCGCCGGCAGATCAAGCCGATGCATGGAGCACATGCCCGCCGACCCGCACCAGCAGCACATGCTCCGCGCCATCGAGCTCTCGCGCCAGAACGTGTCCGCCGGCCGCGGCGGTCCGTTTGGCGCCGTGGTGGTGAAGGACGGCACGGTGATCGGCGAAGGCGCCAACGCCGTCACGCGCACCAACGATCCCACCGCGCACGCGGAGGTGGAAGCCATCCGCGCCGCATGCGCACGCATCGGCAATTTCGACCTCTCCGGGGCGGTCATCTACACCAGCTGCGAGCCCTGCCCCATGTGCCTCTCGGCCATCTACTGGGCGCGGATCGGGCGGATCTACTTCGCGAACACCACGGCCGACGCCGCGGAGATCGAGTTCGACGACCGCTTCATCTACCGCGAGCTGCAGAAGGACCCCGCCAGCCGCTCGGTGCCGATGACGCAGCTCATGCGCGACGAGGCACTGCAGGCGTTCCGCGACTGGCGGGACAGCACCGGCAAGGTCAGGTACTGACGCGCCGGGTAACTTTCCCGCACACCATGTCCACCGACATCTTCAACCCCATCCCGTTCTCGCAATGCATGGCCGCCATCTTCCTGGCCATCCTCTTCCTGCAGTCCGGCATCGACAAGGTCACCGACTTCGCCGGCAACCTCTCCTGGCTCCAGGGTCACTTCGCCAAGACGTTGTTCCGCGGGCAGGTGCGGAACATGCTGGTCACCATCACCATCGCCGAAGTGCTTGCCGGCGCGCTCTGCGCCGTCGGCGCGGTGCAGCTGGTGCTCTCCGGATCCACCACGTTCGCACAGTACGGCGCACAGGTGGCGGCCACCTGCATCGCGATGCTCTTCTTCGGGCAGCGCATCGCCAAGGACTACGCGGGCGCAGCCACGCTGGTGCCGTACTTCACGCTCAGCGTGGGCGCGGTGCTGCTGATGCGGATGTGACGGCGCGAAACGCGCCCACGGTGCGAGCCAGCCGGCCCGAGCGTCCGATCACTGCTGTGGCTTGGTCACGGCTTCCATCACGCGTTCCAGGTTGAAGCTACCCGGCTTCTGGCGGGGCGGGAACTCGCGGAAGCTCTGCAGCCACTGTCCAACGTAGGCGCCTGCCGGGGCGATCATGAACATGTGCTCGAGGTACCAGCGCTGGTAGCCCACCGCGTGCTCGGAGCGCGCACGCTCGAACGGATCCATGCGGAGGTTCGTGAGGATCGGCGCGCGGAGCGCGGTGAACGGCTTCTGCCACACGTCGAGCCCTTCGGATTCCTGGAGCAGGAACGTGGCCTTCCAGTCCTTGTAGCGCAGCGCCGCCACCTCGCCGCCGTCGGTCCAGTAGATGAAGTCGCTGCGCGGCCACGCGGAATCGCCCTTCAGGGCGGGGGCCAGGTCGTATCCGTCCAGGTGCACCTTGTACTCGCGCGCGGCCACGGTCCGGCCACGGCGCAGGTCGGCCACCGCCGTGGCATCGCCGGCGGCGGCGAGCAACGTCGGCATCATGTCCTCGTGCGCGCCGATCTCGTTGACGATGGTCCCGGGCTTGATGACGCCCGGCCACCGGATCATGCACGGCACGCGGTAGCCGCCTTCCCATTGCGTGTTCTTCTCGCCGCGGAACATGGTGGTGCCGCCGTCCGGCCAGGTGAACGTCTCCGCACCGTTGTCGGAGGAGTACATGATGATGGTGTTCTCGAGCTCACCGAGCGCCTCGAGCTTGGCGAGCAGCTCGCCCACCTGGCGATCGTGCTCGACCATGCCGTCGGCATAGATGCCGAGGCCCGTCTTGCCGTCCACACCTTCCTTGAGGTGCGTGAAGATGTGCATCTTGGTGGAGTTCCACCAGAGGAAGAAGGGCTTGTCCGCCTTCACCGACTGCTCCATGAATGCCATCGCGCGCGCATTGACCTCCTCGTCGATGGTCTCCATGCGCTTGCGGGTCAGCGGGCCGGTGTCCTCGATGCGGCCGTCGGCGAAGCTGTGGATCACGCCGCGCGGGCCGAACTTCTTGCGGAACGCCGGGTCCTTCGGGAAATCGGGGTTCTCCGGCTCCTCCTCGGCATTCAGGTGGTAGAGGTTTCCGTAGAACTCGTCGAAGCCATGCGCCGTGGGCAGCATCTCGTCGCGGTCGCCGAGGTGGTTCTTGCCGAACTGGCCGGTGACATAGCCCTGCGCCTTCAGGAGCTCGGCGATGGTCGGGTCTTCCTTGCGGATGCCTTCCGGCGCGCCCGGCAGGCCCACCTTGGTGAGCCCGGTGCGCATCGGCGACTGCCCGGTGATGAACGCCGCGCGACCGGCGGTGCAGCTCTGCTGCCCGTACCAATCCGTAAAGATGGCGCCCTCGCGGCCGATGCGGTCGATGCTCGGCGTGCGGTAGCCCATCATGCCCATGTTGTAGGCACTGACGTTGAATTGGCCGATGTCGTCGCCCCAGATCACCAGGATGTTCGGCTTGCGCTTGGCGGCGGCCTTCGGCGCGGCGGCGGACTGCCCTGCGGGCGCCGGTGACGGCACAGCCTCCGCGCACGCCCACGCGGCGAGCGACGACGTGCAGAGCACTGCCATCGTGCGAAGAATGCCTGACAGACGGCGCGGGGCGTTTGGTTCAGTGATCATCGGTTGCCTCTCGGAAGTTCAGGGCATGGGCGCGACGTCCACGCCGCCATGCGACGCGCAGCGTACGCCACCAACGCCCGCCCGTTCAGCGCGGACCGCGCGGGCTCAGCAGTCCGCAGGCAAGGAGCAGCAGGCCCGGCAATGCAAAGACCGCGAACCACGGCCCAAGCGGCCGTGAGGCGCCCGCACCCGCCGCAATCGCGTAGAAGCCCGCCAGCCCAACGAGCGTCACCGCACCGCCCAGCACCTCACGGTTCCATGCGAGCACCATCCCGACCGCAACGCCCACCGGGAAGAACGCGATCATCAGCCACTCGAACGGCGTGGGCCAGTTCCCGCCGCTGAATGCGAACAGGACCAGCATTCCGAGGCTCAGGAGACTGGCAGCCCGGGCAACGAGCCGCAGCACCTTCACCGGCAGCGGTCCCTGGTTTGGAGCGATCAGCCCATCCATCGTGACTCCATTACACCATCGGCCGGAGCGGGCAACATCCCCGCGCCGCGGTACCCTCGATGAATGAACATCCGCACCCGCCGCCTCGCGCTCCTCGTCCCTGCCGTCGCCGCCCTGATGGGAATGACCGGCGAACCCACCTCCGTGGTGCCCGCGCCGCGCGAGGATGCCGGCGCCATCGCGCGCCAGGACCAGCTGGTGGCCATGGTCCGCGACGCCAAGGGCCCGGTGCCGGTGCTCTTCGTCGGCGACAGCATCACGCAGGGGTGGAACGACCCCGGCAAGGCCACGTGGGACGCCATGATCGCCCCGCTCGGCGCCATGAACCTGGGCAACAGCGGCGACCGCACCGAGAACGTCCTCTGGCGCCTGCAGCAGGCACCGCTCACGAAGCTCGCGCCGCGCGCCATCGTGCTCCTGATCGGAACCAACAACGTGGGACACGGCAAGAGCAACGCCGCCGAGACGCTGGCCGGCATCCAGCGCGTGGTCTCGGTGCTGCGCGCGCAGTGCCCCGAGGCGAAGATCGTCCTCATGTCCGTCTTCCCGCGCGGCGAGCACATCAATGCCATGCGCGGCGACCTGCTGCAGGTGAACCAGGCGCTTGCCGCGGACCCGAAGCCGGGCGTCACCCTCGTGGACATCGGCACGCGCTTCATCGACGCCAACGGCGACATCCGCAAGGACCTGATGCCGGACTCGCTGCACCTGTCGCCTGCGGGCTACCGCATCTGGGCGGAATCGGTGCTGCCCCTCGTCTCGGCGCCGGCGGACAAGCGCTGAGGCCAGCGCAGGCGCGGGCCGAGCACCGGGCCGCGCCTCAGGCCTCCGGAATGCGCACACCCACCGCCATCACCTGCTGACCTCCGATGACGCGAGTCAGGTGTCCCTTGGTGCCCATGTCATCAAGCAGGATCGCATCGCCGGCGCGCAGCGTGCGCTCCGTGCCGTCGCAGGCAGTCAGGATCAGCGAACCGGCCAGCATGAAGAACCACTGTCGATAGGGCGAGGGATGCCACGGCCCCTCCCAGTCGGGGGCGAAGTGCACCACGGCGAATCCCACCGCCGGCATCAGCTCGGAGGCCTCCAGCGGCGTGGTCGGCGGCGCGAAGGCACGCGTGCCGAGCGGCAGCGTGCACTCCTCGAAATGCGAGCGACCGGCGGAGTCGACGAAGAGACGGACGTACTTCAGCGGAATGACCATGGTCGGGTGCCCTTGCTCTCGGATTCGGATCTGATTCTGGCAGGATGAACGCGCGTTCCGCCAACCCATCACTCGCGCACGAACTGCGCCCAGAGCTCCTCGAGATTCTTGCCCGTCACCTGCTTCCAGATCTCCTCGGAATACGTGCCGCTGCGGAGCGCCTTGTCCAGGACCCGAACCAGGCGGCGGTCGTAGCGCGCGCAGCCCCACGCCAGGAACGCGGCGGTGGTTCGATAGCCCTCGGTCCACTTGGAATTGGCGCGGTCGATCTGCGGGCGCGGCACCTCGGGCTCGTACTTCCAGAGGCGGATGTAGTCGGCGATGCCTTCCACCAGCCATCCGGGCTTGTTGTCCGATGCGGGATACGCCTGGATCACGTGCGTCAGCTCGTGGATCACCACGCCGAAGTCATCGGGGTGGTCGGTGATCCACTGCGCGTCGAACTCCATCCGGTTGCCGGCGGTGAGGGCGGGCACGCCCAGTCCGCGGCGGAACACCAGCACGATCTCCCTCGGGCGCGTCCATTCGTCCGTCGCCAGGAACCGGCAGACGAGCGGGTACCACTCGGCGCACACCTTGCCGGCGTCGCTGGCCCACTGCATGAGGGCGGGCGAATCGGCGATGCCGCTCATGTCGAGGACGATGGTGGTGGAGCTTCCCGCCGGTTCCGCGGCGAGCGGCGCCATGAAGCGCGCGAACGGGTCATCCGCAGCGCGCATGCCAAGCGAGATGGCGGCCGCCATGGTGAGGCCGAGGAGCGAGGCCGCGATGAAGGAATGCCGAGAATGCATGAACGGCACTCTAACCGCAGGACGCCGCGCGCCCTCGGCGAATTGCCCCGCCCCCGTACCATGCCACCCCGCGGCGCTTGCCGCCGCGCCAAGGACCATGCCATGAGCGACAGCGTCGAACATCTCCGCGCACGATGGACCCCCGAGCTCACCGCCGCGGCCATTCGCCAGCTGCAGGGGCAGCCTTCCGGCGCCGAGGTGCCCACCATGCAGCACGAGGGACGCACGTTCCTCGACCTGCGCGGCATCCGCATCGAGCAGACGCAGCTCGACGGCGCACAGCTCCGCGACGTGAACCTCCGCTGGTCCACCATCCGCGACGTGGGCTTCAAGGGCACGCACCTGGCGCACTGCAACCTGAGCCAGACCTCGCTCTCGGAGTGCTACTTCCGCAACACCGTCTTCGACAACTGCGACATCGTGAACTCCAAGTTCCAGAAGAACGAGTTCTCGAACGCCCGCATCGAGGATTGCCGGCTGGACTTCTGCTCCTTCAAGGAGTGCGAGATCACCCTGCAGACCATCCGGTTCCGCAAGGACACCGACCCGCGCGTCCTCATGCGCATCTGCCGCAACCTCAAGCTCAACGCCATGTCCATGGGTCACTTCGCCGACGCCGGCGAGCTCACCTACATGGAGAAGACCTTCGAGCGCCACACGCTCCATCGCCACGCGTTCACCACCGAGCACGAGAGCCTGCGCCTGCGGCTGCGCGCCATCCGCGGGTGGTTCGGATCGATCCTCCTCAACGCGCTGTGGGGATACGGCGAGCGCCCGGCGCGCCTGCTCGTGGCCACGGCCGCGGCGATCGTCCTCTTCGGCTCGGTGCAGTGGCTGCTCGACGGAGTCCCCGGCGAGGGCTTCGGCGCGCACCTCTACTTCAGCGGCATCACGTTCATGACGATCGGATACGGCGACCTCTCGCCCAAGGGACTGCTGCCGCGTTTCCTCGCCGTGCTCGAAGGTGCGGTCGGCATCTCCGTCATCGGCATGCTGATCGCGTCCTGGACCAAGAAGATCATGTACCGATGACGCGGCGCGCCCGAAAGGCGCGCCGCGTCAAGGACGATCAACCGGTATTCAGCACCCACTCAACGGAGAGTCAGTCGAGGAAGCGCACCTTGCCGGTGTCGACGTCGTAGATGGCGCCGAGCACCTGGATCTTGCCCTCGGCGTGTGCCTTCTTCAGGAGCTCGCTGGTGGCGTCCACCTGGCGCATCTGGAAACGCACGTTCGCTTCCACGGCAGCATCAAGCAGCGCAGCCTCGCTCTTGGCGCCCTTCTCCTTGATGAGCTGCTCGAGGCCCGGACGGATGGCGGCCGTCAGCATGCCCATGTTGCCTGGCAGCGGCTTGCCCGCGAGCGTGGCGCTCACGGCACCGCACTTGGTGTGCCCGAGCACCACGATGGTGTGCACGCCGAGCGCATGCACGCCGTACTCGAACGTGCCGCTCGATTCCTGGCTCTCGAAATTGCCGGCAACGCGGTTCACGAACAGGTCACCGACGCCCATGTCGAAGATGATCTCCACCGGCACGCGCGAGTCCGCGCAGCTCAGGACGCCGATCGAGGGGATCTGTCCTTCCGCGCCGGTCTTCACCACCTGCTCCTGCTGCCACGAGTGCGACTCCATGCCGCCCCCGACGAAACGCTTGTTGCCGGCCTCGAGCAGCTTGCGCGCATCGGCCTGTGTGGTGCCGGGAGAAATCATCCCGTCCTGGGTGGCCACGCGAGCGGCAACCAAGGTGAGGCATGCGGCGAGGATCCCGACGGTGGCGATGGTGGTCGTGCTGTTCATGCACGCAAGGTAGGCGATGCCCGGAGGCCCCGCAAGGCTCGCACTGGACGCCCCGTAGGATGAACACAATCCATGCAGATCACCATCGACACCCAGGGCGACCGCCGGACCGTCACCCTCCACGGCAACCTGGACGCCACCACCGCGCCGGAGGTGGAGGTACGCATGGACACCGCGGGACTGCGCGAACTGGTGATCGACTTCACCGACTGCCCGTTCATCTCGAGCGCAGGCATCCGCACCATCCTGGTGGCACACCGACGCATGGCCGCCTCGGACGGCACGCTCGTGGCCCGCAACCTCTCCCCCGCCGTGCGCGAGATCTTCGACCTGACCGGCCTCTCCAAGGTGATCACGCTCGCGAAGACCGCCCGCGAGATCTCCGTGGATGGCTGCGAGCTCCTCTCCTCCGGCGTCTGCGGCGAGTGCTTCCGCCTCGACGACGAGACGGTGGTCAAGCTCTACAAGGACGGCGTCCACATCAGCATGGCCGAGCAGGAGAAGACCTACGCGAAGGCCGCGTTCGTCCTGGGAATCCCCACCGCCATCTCCTATGACGTGGTGACCTGCGGCACGCGCTCGGGCATCGTGTTCGAACTGCTCAACGCCGAACTCTTCAGTGCCGCCATCCGGCGCGACCCGCAGCTGATCGACACGCACGCGAAGCGTCTCGCAGACCTGGCCACCAGCCTCCACGCCGCCACGGGCGACGCCGAAGTCCTGCCCCAGCTCAAGGACCGCATCCGCGACTACATCCACCAGCTCGGCGACGCATTCAGCCCGGCAGAGATCTCGCTGCTCCTCGAACGCCTCGACGCGATCCCCGACGCGGACACCTGCGTGCACTTCGACCTGCACACGAGCAACATCATGGTGCAGGACGGCGAGCTGGTGATCATCGACATGGGCGACTTCTCCATCGGAAGCAACATGTTCGACATCGGTCTGATCTACATGATCTACGGCGTGCCCGAACTGGGGATCTGCGAGCTTGCCACCAAGATCGACACCGCAAGCGGCGTGGAGTTCTGGAAGAGCTTCGAGAAGCACTACTTTGCGCATCGCCCCCCCGAAGAGCGCGCGATCTTCGAGGCCAACCGCCACTTCCTGTCCGCGCTCCGGATCACCTGCGCCATCGTCTACCTGCCGCACATGCGCGACCAGTTCATCCGGCAGGTCAGGGAGATCCTCCTCCCGCGGATCGCCCTGGAAGCGCGCGCCGCGGCCACATGAGGCGCAACGGGGCGAATCGACTTGTCCGAAACGGCCAGCAGCGCTAAAGTTGGCGCCGTGACGCGCCGCACGCCCATCCACCGCATGATCGCCCTGGTCTGCCTGTGGGCGTTCACCCTCGGCCAGGCATGGCTCTGCCCCTCCGCGGTGTGGTGCCATGACGCAGACACCGGCATCGTCCACTTCGAGTTCGCCTGCGGCGGAGGCGACGACCTGTGCTGCGCGGAAGCTGCCGGCCACGATGCCGCGGACGTCCACCGCGAAGGCGGCGAAATCGACGCCGGTTCCGGCTGCACGGACGTCGCCGCCGTCCACGAGGCGATGCAGGTCGATCGCGCCGAGCTCCGGCTGATGGCCGCTGCACCGGCACCCGTCTTCGGCGACGCATCGCTGCTCTTCGAGCCGCTGTTCCGCCTGCATGCGACGCGCGTCGCCGCACCGCGCCCCGAACCGCCCGGCCACGCGCCGCGCCCCGCCGATCCGCTCGGCCTGATCGAATCCGTCATCATCGTCGTGTAAGCGACCCGCTCCCCGCGGCACGGCCAGGTGGCCATGCCGCGGGCGATCCCGTTGCCGCGCCTGCGCCAGGCGCGGCGTTTTCGCCGTACGCACCGCACGACGTGGGCAAGCCAACATGAACGCACACTCACCGCAACCGAGGCGGAGCACGCTCCGCATCCTCTCGACGCATTCGGGCCGACTGACGGTCGCCCTCGCCGCACCGCTCTGCATGACCCTCGCGTCATGCCAGCAGGCGCCCCGCCTCGACCTCGAGGCCGCCGCCTCCATGGGCGACGCCGTGGGGCTGCCGGCCGCGGTGCAGTACCGCAAGCTCGGCACGGACGACGCGCCGCTCGACGAACCCGCGGTCCCCGGGCGGCTGACGCTCTCGGACGCCATGCATCGCGCCATCACCACCGATCCCGCGCTGCAGGCGGCGCTCGCCCGCGTGCGGATGGCCGTGGCGGATGCGGACCAGGTGCGGCTCCTGCCCAACCCGGTGATGTTCGTGGTGGTGCGCTTCGGCGCGGGTTCCCCGCAGGTCGAGGCCTCGTTCGTGCAGGATTTCATGGCTGCGCTCCAGATCCCGCGGCGTGCCAGCGCGGCGGACAACCGACTGCGCGCCGCCGTCGCGGATGCCGTGACCGCGGCACTCGATTCCGCCGCCGAGGCGCAGGAGCGCTACGCGGCCGCGCAGACAGCGTCGGCCTTGGTGCCGGCATTGCGCACCCGCATGCAGGTGGTGGAGCAGATGTCCACCATCGCGGATGACCGCCTGGCGTCCGGCGAGGCCGGCGCCGGCGACGTGGCCACGCTCGGCGCGCAGCGCGTGAGCCTGGAGGTGGACATCCAGAGCGCCCTCCTCGCGGAGCGCGAGACACGCATCCGGCTCGCGCGCGTCATCGGCGAGCCTTCGTCGGCGGCCACCTGGGAACTGGACACCTGGAGCAAGCCTCCCACCGAGCTCCAGCCGGAGACGGCCTGGATCAGCACCGCGCTGAAGCATCGGCCGGAGATCCAGTCGATCGGCTGGAAGCTGGCCGCGCTCGGCGACGACAAGGCACTGGCACACCTCGTTCCATGGGAAGAGGAAGACGCGCTCCTGCCGCTCCCGAACCCGTGGGAACCGGCAAGCGCGGGCGTCGATTACCAGAAGGACGGCAACGACGCCATCGGCCCGTCCATCGCGACGCCCGTGCCCATCTTCGACATGGGGCAGGCGCGTCGCGCGCGCGTCAGCGCCGAGGTACAGGCCGCGCGCAACGACCTGCTCACCGCCAGGCGCAAGGCGGTGGAGGAGGTCCGCACCGCGTACCAGACGCTCCTCACCAGCACCGCGAACCTGCGGCGCATCCGCGAGCAATTGATCCCGCTGCAGGAGCGGCGCCGCTCCATCTCCGACGGCGCGTACCGGGCCGGCGAGGCCGACGTCACCGTCCTCTTCCTTGCCGAGCAGGATCTCCGGCTGGCACAGGTGCAGGCCATCGAGGTGGAGCTCCAGGCGAGCAACGCGCTCGTGCGGCTGCAACGCGCCGTCGGCGGCGCTGCGGCGGCACGGACGCTCACCGGCGTATCGACGGCCACGAACATTCCGAACGCGAACACTCCCCAGGTCACCGGCATCGAGAAGGCAACCCCATGATCACCCATCGATTCATCGACGCACTCGCCCCGGCGGCCCGCCTCCCGTGGGCACGGGCCGCCGCAGCAACCCTCGCCGCGGCCGTCACGCTGAACGGCTGCAGCAAGGATCCTGCCGGCGCTCCCGACGCGGCTCCCGAGGTACACGCCGAGCACTCCGACGAAGTCACCCTTCGCGCCGAGGCGATCACCCGCTACGGCATCACCCTCGGCCGGGCCAGCTTGGTTGCGCTGCAGGACTCCATCCCCGCGCCCGCGCGCGTTGCGTTCAACACCGAGACGATGGCCCACGTCAGCTCCCCGCTCCGAGGCCGCGTGGTGGAGGCGAAGATCCGCGTCGGCGATGCGGTGAAGGAAGGACAGGAACTCCTTGCCATCGAGAGCCCGGAGCTCGGCGAGGCGCAGGCCGACCTCCTGCAGCGGCGCACGGCGGCACAGACCGCCGCCCCGACGACGGAGCTGGCCAAGGCGTCGTGGGAGCGGGCGAGGGGCCTCTACGACCGATCGCAGGGGATCGCCCTCGCGGAGGTGCAGCGCCGCGAGGCCGAGTACCACGCCACGCTGGCCCTGCAGCGCGCCGCGGAGGCCGCGGCCACCGCAGCGGAGAACCGACTGCACCTCCTGGGCATGTCGCAGGAGCAGGTGGATGCGTTCCTGAAGTCCGGGCAGATCTCCGCACGCTTCACCATCCGCGCGCCGATCGCCGCCACGGTGGTCGAGCGCGAGGTCACGATGGGCGAGCTCGTCGGCCCCGACCGCGATTCGCTGGTGGTCCTGGCCGACACCCGCCTCCCGTGGGTGCTGGCCGACGTCACCGAGGCGAACCTTGCGCGCGTGGCCGTCGGCGCCAAGGCATGGGTCACCATCGGCAGCAGGCGATGGGAAGGCACCGTCACCCTCATGGCGCCGTCGGTGGACACCGCCACGCGCACGGCATCGGTGCGCATCGAGATCCCCGATGCCGGCGGCGCGCTGCGGCCCGGCATGTTCGCGCAGGCGGAGATCGCGGTGCAGGTGGCGGGAGGCACGCAGGTGCTGGCCGTGCCCGACGAGGCGATCCAGACCGTCGAAGGCGGACCGGCGGTGTTCGTGCCAGTGAAGGACGAGCCGAACACCTTCGCCAAGCGCGCCGTGGCCATCGGCAAGGCGGTCGGAGGCATGGTTCCCATCCTGGATGGGCTGCAGGCGGACGAGGAGATCGTCGTGGCCGGGAGCTTCATCCTCAAGGCGGAGCTCGGCAAGGCCGGCGCCGCACACGAGCACTGACCGCACGTCACCAAGGAACACTCCATGCTGGAATCGATCCTCCATTCATCCATCAAGAACCGCTGGCTGGTGGTGCTGGCGTCGGTGCTCGTGGCCGCCGTGGGCATCTGGTCGCTCGGTCGGCTGCCGATCGACGCGGTGCCGGACATCACCAACAACCAGGTCCAGATCAACGCCGTGGCGCCGAGCCTCTCGCCCATCGAGGTGGAGAAGCAGGTCACGTTCACCATCGAGAACGCGCTGGCCGGCATCCCCGGGCTCCAGTCGACGCGCTCGCTCTCGCGCAACGGCTTCGCGCAGGTGACGGCGGTCTTCGACGACGACGTGGACGTGTACTTCGCGCGCCAGCAGGTGAACGAGCGGCTGGGCGAGGCGAAGGACTCGCTCCCGCCCGACGTCGAGCCCGTCATGGGCCCGATCGCCACCGGTCTCGGCGAGATCTACATGTACACGGTGGAGTTCGAGCACCCGCACGGCACCGGCGCGGCCATCGCCGACGGCGCGCCGGGCTGGCAGAAGGACCGTTCCTACCTCACCGCCGAGGGGCGCACGCTCCGCACCGACCTGGAGCTGGCCTCCTACCTCCGCGAGGTGCAGGACTGGATCATCCGCCCGCAGCTCAAGGGCGTGAAGAACGTGGCCGGCGTGGAGGCGATCGGCGGATACGTCAAGCAGTACCACGTGCAGCCCGACCCGATGAAGATGGTGTCCTACGGCCTGACGTTCACGGACGTCATCGACGCCATCGAGCGCAACAACATCTCCACCGGCGCCGGCTACGTGGAGCACAAGGGCGAGAGCTACCTCGTCCGCGCCACCGGACGCATCGAACGGCCCGAGCAGGTGGAGGAGATCGTGATCGCCACCCGCGGCGGCGTCCCCATCCGCGTACGCGACGTGCTGCCGGACGGCGCGCGGGTCGGCATCGGCGAGGAACTGCGCACCGGCTCCGCCAGCGAGAACGGCCAGGAAGTGGTGGTCTCGACCGCCATCATGCTGCTCGGCGCCAACAGCCGCACCGTGGCTGCCGACGTCGACGCCAAGATGACCCAGGTGCAGCGCTCGCTGCCCGAGGACGTGCGCGCGAAGACCGTCCTCAACCGCACCAAGCTGGTGGACGCCACCATCTCCACGGTGGAGAAGAACCTGGCGGAGGGCGCGGCGCTCGTCGTCATCGTGCTGCTCCTCCTCCTGGGGAACGTGCGCTCGGCCATCATCTGCGCGCTGGCGATCCCGCTTTCCATGCTCATCACCGCCACCGCCATGGTGGAGGGCAAGGTCAGCGGCAACCTCATGTCGCTCGGTGCCATCGACTTCGGCCTGATCGTCGACGGCGCGGTGATCATCGTGGAGAACTGCCTGCGGCGGCTTGCGGAGCGCCAGCACCGCGAGGGTCGCGTCCTGGACCTGCAGGAACGCCTCCACGAGGTGATGGCCGCGTCCAAGGAGATGATCAAGCCGTCCGTGTACGGCCAGGCCATCATCGTCACCGTGTACTTCCCGATGCTGGCGCTGACCGGCGTCGAGGGCAAGATGTTCCACCCCATGGCGCTGACGGTGATCTTCGCGCTCATCTCCGCGTTCGTGCTCTCGCTCACGTTCGTTCCGGCCATGGTGGCCATCCTGGTCCGCGGCAAGGTGACGGAGCAGGAGATGCCGCCCATCCGCTGGGCACGCGCGGGCTATGCGCCGGTGCTCGCGAAGGCGGTGCAGCACCGATGGAAGGTGGTGGGCGCGGCCGCGCTTGCCTTCGCCGCATCCATCGCGGTCTTCACGCAGCTCGGCCAGGAGTTCGTCCCGACCCTCGACGAGAAGGACCTGGCGATGCACGCCATGCGCGTGCCGTCCACCGGCCTCACGCAGTCGCAGGCCATGCAGTCCGACGTGGAACGCGCGGTGTCCTCCATCCCCGAGGTCGCGTTCGTCTACTCCAAGACCGGCACCGCCGAGATGGCCACCGACCCGATGCCGCCGAACGTGTCCGACACGTTCATCATCTTCAAGCCCAGCAGCGAGTGGCGCAGCGAGGCGGAGCTCGACGCGCTGATCGAGGAGAAGCAGCGCGCCATGGCGGCGGGCGGAGGCCACGAGGACGCGCACGCCGGCCACGCCGACGAGGAAGGCGAGCCGGAACTCAAGCTCGAGGGCCACAAGGGAAAGCTCGTCCAGCTGATCCAGCTGACCGTGGCGGACGTTCCCGGCAACAACTACGAATTCACGCAACCCATCCAGATGCGCTTCAACGAGCTCATCTCCGGCGTGCGCGGCGACGTGGCCATCAAGGTCTATGGCGACGACTTCGACTCCATGGAGCAGACCGCGGCCAAGGTGCTCGCCGCGCTCCGATCCATCCCCGGCGCCGCCGACGCGAAGGCGGAGCAGACCGAGGGCCTCCCCGTGATGACCATCGAGATCGACCGCGCGGCCATCGCGCGCTACGGCCTCTCCGTGCACGACGTGCAGGAGGTTGTCGCGGTGGCCATGGGCGGGCGCGAGGCCGGCCAGGTGTTCGAGGGCGATCGGCGGTTCGACCTGGTGGTGCGCCTGCCCGACACGCTGCGCGGGCGCCCCGAGGCCATCGCGCGCCTGCCCATTCCCCTCCCCGCCTCCACCGACACGCCCATGGGCCTGCGCCACGCCGGCGAAGCCCCGCCGCCCGAGCCGACGGCCGCCGAGACCGGATTCGTACCGCTCGGCAACGTGGCCAGCATCGAGATCGCGGAAGGAACGAACCAGATCAGCCGCGAGAACGGCAAGCGGCGCATCGTGATCCAGTGCAACGTCCGGGGCCGTGACCTGGGCTCCTTCGTGCAGGAGGCACAGGCGAAGATGGCCGCCATCAAGCTCCCCGCCGGTCAGTGGCTGGCGTGGGGCGGCCAGTACGAGAACCTGGTGGCGGCGAAGCAGCGGCTCATGCTGGTGGTGCCGCTCTGCTTCGCGCTGATCTTCATGCTGCTCTTCTCGATGTTCCGCAGTGCCCGTCACGCGTTGCTCGTCTTCAGCGCGGTGCCGCTCGGACTCACCGGCGGAATCGCCGCACTGTGGCTGCGCGACATGCCGTTCTCCATCTCGGCGGCGGTCGGCTTCATTGCGCTCTCGGGCGTGGCCGTCCTCAACGGGCTGGTGATGGTGTCCTTTATCAACCAGCTCCGCCGCGACGGCATCGGCCTCGACGAGGCGTTGCAGCGCGGCTGCATGGTGCGGCTGCGCCCGGTGCTGATGACGGCGCTGGTGGCGTCGCTCGGCTTCGTTCCCATGGCGCTGGCGCACGGCACGGGCGCCGAGGTGCAGAAGCCGCTGGCAACGGTGGTCATCGGCGGATTGGTGTCGAGCACGCTGCTGACGCTCGTGGTGCTGCCCGCGCTCTACCGGATCTTCAGCGGCGCGGAGGTGCCGCGGAACGCCTGAGGAGGCGTGCGCCGCCGGGGTGCGGCAGCACGGGCATGCAGGATTTCTCCCGTGGCGGGACGCCCGTCGGCACCCGCCACTTTCATGCCGATTCCGGCTTGCAGTTTCGGCGCATCCGCACGGGCAAGCGTGCTACGCTTCTTCGCCCGTCACCCAGCCAACCACAGGAGTTCACGACCATGAGCAGCGCAAGCAAGTGCCCCTTCGCCGGTGCCTTCACCAAGCCGATCACGAACGACACGCCCACCATCCGCGTGTGGTGGCCGAACCAGATCAACCTGCAGCCGCTGCTCCAGCACTCCCCCAAGTCCGACCCCATGGGCACGGGCTTCGACTACGCGAAGGAGTTCAAGTCGCTTGACCTCGAAGCGGTGCGCACGGACCTGCGCACCCTGATGACCGACTCGCAGTCGTGGTGGCCCGCCGACTGGGGCCACTACGGCCCCTTCTTCATCCGCATGGCCTGGCACAGCGCGGGCACGTACCGCGTGACCGACGGCCGCGGCGGCGGCGGCGCCGGCATGCAGCGGTTCGCACCGCTCAACAGCTGGCCCGACAACGCAAACCTCGACAAGGCGCGTCGCCTGCTCTGGCCGATCAAGCAGAAGTACGGCAAGAAGCTCTCGTGGGCGGACCTCATGATCCTCACGGGCAACGTGGCCCTCGAATCCATGGGCTTCAAGACCTTCGGCTTCGGCGGCGGACGCGCCGACGTGTGGGAGCCCGACGAAACCTACTGGGGCAACGAGCGCAAGTGGCTGGCCGACGATCGCTACACCGGCGACCGCAACCTGGAGAACCCGCTTGCCGCCGTGCAGATGGGCCTGATCTACGTGAACCCCGAGGGCCCGAACGGCAAGCCCGATCCCCTGGCCTCCGCGCGCGACATCCGCGAGACGTTCGCCCGCATGGCCATGAACGACGAGGAGACCGTGGCGCTGATCGCCGGTGGACACACCTTCGGCAAGACGCACGGCGCGGCCGACCCCAGCAAGTACGTCGGCCCCGAGCCCGAGGGCGCGCCCATCGAGCAGATGGGCCTCGGCTGGAAGAACACCTTCGGCACCGGCAACGGCGCCAGCACCATCACCAGCGGCCTTGAGGGCGCCTGGACGCCGAACCCCACCACGTGGGACCACGGCTACTTCGAGACGCTCTTCCGCTACGAGTGGAAGCTCACCAAGAGCCCGGCCGGCGCGCACCAGTGGATCCCCACCGACGAGTCCGCGGCCACCGCCGTGGCCGACGCGCACGATTCCACCAAGCGCCACGCGCCGGTGATGCTCACCACGGACCTGGCCCTCCGTACCGACCCGGCCTACGAGAAGGTCTCGCGCCGGTTCCTCCAGAACCCGGCCGAGTTCGCCGACGCCTTCGCGCGCGCGTGGTTCAAGCTCACGCACCGCGACATGGGCCCGGTCTCGCGCTACCTGGGGCCGCTGGTCCCGAAGGAAGCGCTCATCTGGCAGGACCCGGTGCCGGCCGTCACGCATGAGCTCGTGAACGCGCAGGACGTCACCGCCCTCAAGGCCAAGCTCCTCGGCTGCGGCCTCTCGGTGGCGCAGCTCGTGTCCACCGCGTGGGCCTCGGCGTCCACGTTCCGCGGCACCGACAAGCGCGGCGGCGCCAACGGCGCCCGCATCCGCCTTGCACCGCAGAAGGACTGGGCGGCCAACCACCCCGCCGAGCTCGCCAAGGCGCTCCACGCCCTGGAAGCCGTGCGCAAGGAGTTCAACGGCGCGCAGGCCGGCGGCAAGAAGCAGATCTCGCTGGCCGACCTCATCGTGCTGGCCGGATGCGCAGGCGTCGAACAGGCCGCCAAGGCCGCCGGCGTCACCGTGACCGTGCCCTTCACGCCCGGCCGCACCGATGCATCGCAGGAGCAGACCGACGTGGCGTCCTTCGCCGTGCTCGAACCCGCCGCCGACGGCTTCCGCAACTACGCGGCCGCCGGCCACGCGGCGCGCGCCGACCACCTGCTGGTGGATCGCGCCTGCCTCCTCACGCTCACCGCGCCCGAGATGACCGCGCTCGTCGGCGGCATGCGCGCCATCGGCGCCAACTTCGACGGCTCCAAGCACGGCGTCTTCACCACGCGCCCCGGCGCGCTGACCACCGATTTCTTCGTCAACGTGCTGGACATGGCAACCACCTGGTCGCCGACTACCGACGCCGGCGAAGCGTTCGAGGGCCGCGACCGCACGTCCGGCCAGGTCAAGTGGACCGCCACCCGTGCCGACCTTGCCTTCGGCTCCAACTCGCAGCTGCGTGCCCTCGCCGAGGTCTACGCCTGCTCGGACGCCAAGGAGAAGTTCGTCCACGACTTCGTGGCCGCGTGGCACAAGGTGATGATGCTCGACCGGTTCGACGTGCACTGATCGACGCGCAGCATCCGCACCGAGATGCGGGAATGGCCGATCCGATCACCGCACTGTTCATCATTCACCGCGTAGCCCGCGGCGAAATGTTGACAGTGCGGTGATTAGGTGCTACATTCGCCGCAACTTCTGCGGTGAATATGACGTACATCCACGAATTACCGGACTGGCCATCCCTGCTCTGGAACGCCGACACGCTTGCCAACGTGCTGGCGGATGTTCGCCATCGGCAGGGCCTGCTCTCCGGCCGGATGACCGCCCTGGGGTTTGACCTGCGCGCCGAGGCGGCACTGACCGCACTGACCAGCGATGTCGTGAAGTCCTCCGCAATCGAGGGTGAAGTGCTCGACGCGAAGGATGTCCGATCGTCCATCGCGCGCCGCCTCGGGATCGAGCAAGCCGCGTTGCCCAGGCCCTCGCGTGCCGTGGAGGGCGTGGTGGAGATGATGATCGATGCCACGCGGCACGCCGGCACCCCGCTCACACGGGAGCGGCTGTTCGGTTGGCATGCCGCGCTCTTTCCCACCGGCCGCAGCGGCATGCGCCGCATTGCCGTCGGCTGCTGGCGCACGCGCGAATCCGGCCCGATGCAGGTGGTGTCCGGACCCATCGGCCGGGAGCGCGTGCATTTCGAGGCGCCCGCCGCCGAACGGCTCGACGAAGAGATGTCTGCGTTCCTCGCGTGGTTCAACCGGTCCTCGTCGCTCGATCCCGTCCTCAAGGCAGGCGTGGCGCACTTCTGGTTCGTCACCATCCATCCCTTCGAGGATGGCAACGGCCGCATCGCGCGCGCCATCGCCGACATGGCCCTTGCGCGTTCCGAGGGGCTGCGTGACCGCTTCTACAGCATGTCAGCGCAGATCGAGCGCGAGCGCGACGCCTACTACCTGCGGCTGGAGCACTGCCAGCGCGACGGGCTTGACATCACCGCCTGGCTCGACTGGTTCCTGGGCTGCCTCGGCCGCGCGATCGACGGCGCGGAGGATGCGCTCGCCGCGGTGCTGGGCAAGGCCGTGCTGTGGCAGCACGTGAATCGCCATCCCGTGGACGAGCGCCAACGCCGCGTGATCAACCGCCTGCTGGACGGATTCGAGGGCTTCCTCACCACGTCGAAATACGCAGCGATCGCCAAGTGCTCCACCGACACCGCGCTGCGCGACATCGGTGAACTGGTGTCACGCGGCATCCTGATCCAGAACCAGGGCGGCGGACGAAGCACCAGCTACCGGTTGGCCACCGCCGCCGAGCTGGCGGCCGTGCCACCGCCATCGTGAGGGGCAGAAGGCGATGATGCTCGACCGGTTCGACGTGCACTGATCGACGTACAAGCGACGTGCCATCCGACGCGCTGGCTACCGGCTGCTGCCGGGAGCCGGCGCGTCGGTCACATTGCGCGCCACCCAGAGCGCGCCCAGCACGACCACGATGACCCCCGCCGCGCACGCCTGCGAACGGCCCACCGGCGTGGTGCCGGGGATCGCGGTGGTGGCCATCGCGGCAGCCTGGATCACCATGCCGCTGCACGCCATGGATGACACCACCAGTCCCGATGCGGCGCCGGCCGACTCCACGGGCGCGGCGCGCACGGCCACACCCACCGCAATCGACATCGCGGATGCGCCCAGGCCTGCGCAGAACGTGAACCCGCACGCCAGCGCCACGCCCTGCTCCACCGGCAGGTACGCCCACGCCGCCAACGACACCGCGAGCAGCGCAATCGCACCGCACAGCGTGCGCCGCGGGCCGAAGCTCCGCGTAATGCGCGCCAGGATCGGCCCGCCGAGGGCGAAGCCGATGAAGAAGGCGGCATTCACCGTTCCCCAGGAAGCCTCCGGCAGATTCCACACCACGCGGGCGTTGGTCACGTTGAGGAGCCCGCCGAGCGCAATCATGATGCCGCCGGTGCCGGCAGCCGCAACGCACGCACGCCGGATGTCGGGGATCGCCAGCACCTGCCGCAGCCGCAACGGGGGTGTTGACCCACCGGCGGCACTTCGCCCGCGCAGCAGCGGGTGCGCCAGCATGATCCAGAGCGCGATGGCCAGCGGCAGCGCGGTGAACGCGGGGCCCCCCAGCGCCAGGCGCCATGAATCACTCGCGAGCACCGGCGTCGCAAGCAGGCTGCCGGACACGCCCGCCAACCCGATGGCCATCTGCATCAGGCCGATCGCACGCTGCCGGCCCTCTGCCGCCACCAGCCGCGCGATGACCGAGATGAATGCCGGATAGAGAAACGCCGCGAACGAGCCCATCACCAGCCGCGCCGCGGTGGCGCTCGACGCGGAGCCGCTGAATGCAAACCACGCACAGCAGGCCGCGTAGCCCACCGTGGCCGCCGTCAGCATGCGCTGCGCCCCGAGGCGGTCGACGAGCGCGCCCGCGCCGGGCTGCAGCAGCACCGCGGGCAAATTGAACGCCGCCGCCATCACGCCCATGCCGAAGCTCGACACCTCGAGCATCGAGCGGATGTCGGTCATGACGCCACCGAAGAGCGACTGCGTCAGCGCATGCACGATCGTCGGCAGCGCCGCCAGGCAGCAGATCGCCAGCACCAGGCGCGGGCCAGGCGCGGAGGTGGACAAATTGCTCGCGGACGCCGGCACGGCCGGAGCCTACGCGCCGCAGGAGCGGGACGCGCCCTGCGGCGTGCTGGTGATCATCAGCGCGTGATGCAGATCGATGCCTCGAAGCGCTTGCCATCCGTTGTCAGCGCCGGCAGCCACGTCACGCCGCAGTCGGGCGAGTATTCGGCACCGATGCCGTTGTCCGTGGCGGCGAGGTTGCGGCCGAACCACAGCATAAAGCGCATCGCCGACATGCAGTCCGCGCCCTCGGGGGCGGGCTGCACGGACACCGCCAGCACCTCGCGGTCGGATGCCGGAAGGACATCGAACACGGTGACTATCCGTTCTTTGTAGAGGCCAAGCTGGTCGCCGGCCGGCCCGAACGGCTGGCTCATCGCCATGCGATCGACCACCAACGGCTTGCCACCGTCACGGAAGTACACGGTCACGCGCACCGCCAACCCGATGACCGGGATCACTCGCGCCGACTGCGTCTGCTCCGGGGGCGCCCATCCGTTCACCCTGGCGGCATTGGACTTCGCACTGTTGGACGGCAACGCGGCCATCTCGATCGCGCTGATCGACCGGACACCCGGAGCCACCGGCTGACGCACGATGGTATCGGTCGGGCTCAAGGACGCAGGCTGGGCAGACGCGATCGGATGGCCGTAGCCCACGTCGCCCTTCTCGCAACCGTTGATCGAGTCCAACGAGGCCAGCCCGGGCACCTGGTCGCAGCCCACGCCGCGGCCCCAGAAATAGCCACCCGCCTGCTTGCACTGGGCCATGCCGGCGCTCACGCACGACCGATCCGGAAGCGTGCACGCACCGAGGCGCGGATCGTCGACCGACACCACCACGTCCGTTCCATCGTCCGAGTCCCATCCGAGCGCGGCGCAGTCGAGCACCACCGGGTACACGGCGTTCGGCGCATTGATCGGGTCGATACGCATCGCACGCACCCCCGGGCCGGGGCCATCGCGGTAGTTGTCGCCAAGGTAATTGCGGAGCACCGGGTTGCCGTTGCAGTCGAGCACGTATCCCGGCTGCGGCGTGCGCGTGCACGGTCCCCAGGCGGCGAGCAGCGAGGCCAGGTCCTCGGCATCGACCTTCCCGTCGCCGCTCAGGTCGCAGACGCACGGCCGCGCTTCCGACAACGGCGCGCAGGGCCCCCAGGCAGCGAGCAGGGTCGCGAGATCCACTCCGTCGACCACGAGGTTGCCGTCCAAGTCGCCCGTGGCGCCGCCGCTGACGGTGGCGGTCATCGCATATCCGTAGCCCACCGCGCCCGACGATGCCACCGGGATCCATGCCACGTACAGGCCCGCCGGAGTCGACGAACGGAACGAACGGTTGGCCATCACCTCGAACGGCTCCTGCATCGTGAGCGAGTCGCTGTTCCACAGCGGGCGGAAGTCGGCAGCGTCGTAGATCTCGACACGCGCCTTGGTGCCGGTGCCGACGGGTGTGCCGTTGGCGTCGATCGCATAGCCCACGCTCACCGTGTTAACCGTGAGCGTCACCGGTCCCGACGGGGACCGCACGTTGCGCACGCAACGAAGCGATGCATCGATCGGCGTGATGCCGTCACCGAGGATCACCGACTGCGCGCGCCCGTTCCAGGGCTCGTCGACGCCGCAGGTGATCGGTCCCGAGGCCGCCTCGCATGCCTGCAGCAGGCGGTTCGCGGATCCTGCCAGGGTGCCGTGGCCGCCCGGAGCCACCTTGCCGGGGTCCGATTGGTCGGTGAGCTTCCCCCGCGCGGCGGCCGCCATGAGCGCCAGGTAGGTGCGCGTTGCCACCGTGATCGGCGCGGCCATCTCCTCGGGGCGCGGCGGGTGGCGCTGCAGGTAGAGCGCCGCAGCGCCCGCCACGATCGGCGATGCCATGGAGGTGCCGCTCTCGCGCTTCAGCCCTGCCGGCGCGCGCTTCCAGTCCGGAGCAAGGATGCCGACGCCCGGAGCCCAGATGCCGACCACCGGACCGTAGCTCGAGAACACCGCCGGATGGTCATCGATGTCCGTCGCGCCGACGATCAGCGCGAACGCCGAGGATGCAGGGTAATCCCACGTCGCGGGATACGCATTGTTGCCAGCCGAGACCACCACCGGGATGCCAGCGACGTTCACATAACGGACCGCATCTTCCACCACCCAGTTCTGCGTGCCGACACTCTGGCCGCCGAGCGACATGTTCACCACCGCAGGCAGCCGCACGTTGCCGGGCATCGCCACCCAGTTGAGCGCCGCCACCACGCTCGAGTTCGCGATCGGGCCGGACGGGGACCCGACACCCAGCGAGATGATGTCGGCGCCAGGCGCCACGCCGGTGGTCGCGCCGGCCGCGCAACCGGCCACGTGCGTTCCGTGGCCGTTGAGATCACGGCCGCCCTGGGCGCCGCTCCCGACATAGAAGTTGCCGATGTGACGAACCCGGCCGCCGAATTCCTGATGCTCCGGGATGATGCCGCTGTCCACGATCACGATCGTCACGCCGGTGCCGTCGGCACCGCACGGCTGGTACGTGGGCGCCAGTCCATCAGGCTGCGTGATTCGGCGAAGTCCCCACGGTGCCGGGCTGTTGGGGTTGTTCGGAACGCCGCTGCCCGCGTCGGTCGGCATGGATTCCATGTCCGGCTCCACGCGCGCCACCAGCGGATGGTTGCGCAGCTGCTCCGCCTGCGCCGCCGTCATCGAGGCCGCGAAACCCACCACCGCGTACTGGTAGCGGAACTTCACGCGCGCGCCGCCGATGGTCTCGGCAAGCACGCGATCGATCATCTGCTCCGCCACCGCCGGCGCGGTGCGACGCGGCTTCGCGCGCAGCTGCACCAGGTAGGAGGGAAGCCCCGAGTTCTCGTCGATCACCTGACCGGCCACGGCACCGTTGGCGACGTCTGGCGCGACCGTTGATTCCATCGCGCTCGCGCGTGGCGTCGCCAGGTCGCGCGCCACGGTCGATCCGCCTGCAGCAAGGGACGGGGCCGTCAATCCGGCGACACAGGCGGCCGCAAACGGAAGGGCGGACAGACGGAACGCTGCAGGATTGGACAACATCCGGCAAAGATCGCCGATGGCGGCACGCAGTCAAGCACTTCAGCAAAAAATGCGAGGATTTATCAACCGTTGCGGCGGCCCGCGCCGCAAGCAACCGCGCCCGGACCGCGCCACGCCCAGAATTACCCGCCGCTACGATCCCGCCGCCATGCACGACTACCAGCGGCAATTCATCGATTTCATGGTCGAGGCGGGTGTCCTCACCTTCGGCGACTTCACCACCAAGAGCGGGCGCAAGACCCCGTACTTCGTGAACACCGGCAAGTACCGCTCGGGCTCGCAGCTCGCGCGGCTCGGCCGTGCCTACGCCGACGCCATCGAGCGCTC
>Ga0209400_1001018_pt1 | contig 23850 bp, 19 predicted proteins | sample M_130807_EF_Meta_FD_187313 | JGI IMG/M metagenome (GOLD analysis project Ga0209400, IMG submission 187313) | Freshwater microbial communities from Lake Montjoie, Canada to study carbon cycling - M_130807_EF_MetaG (SPAdes) (version 2) | ecosystem: Environmental > Aquatic > Freshwater > Lake... | reverse complement strand
GTCTGTGATTTCGTTGGTCGCACCTTCAGCGGTTTGGATCAAGGAGATCGCATCACCTGCATTTCGCACGGCTTGGTTCAAGCTGCGAATCTGGTGGGTCATGCGTGTCGCGATTGCCATACCGGCCGCATCATCTCTTGCCGAGTTGATGCGTTTGCCCGTAGACAACTGCTGCATCGCAGTCGCTTGTGCACGGCCAGAGGTGGCTAGAGCCATCTGTGAAAACAATGCTTTGACGTTGGTATTAATAACTGCCATTTTTTTCTCCTGACCAAACTAGGTCAATTAAACTTACCACTGGTTAAGCACAACACGTGCCAACTCTGTTTTGCTCGTCTGAATAGGTAAAAACCTGTTTTTTTGACAATTTTTCGACATTTCTTTGAACATTAAAGTACTCAGTGGCAAGGTTTTGTCGCTTTTTTGGCAAGCGTTTGCCGCTTTGCCGGTTTGGGCGACTTGTTGCCGCTTAGTGCGTCATTCCTGAAGGTGCGGGCATCATGGACTGGCTGAAATCGTCCAAAGACAACTTTTCAGCTTGCAATTCCAATTGCTCGGGATAGAGGCTCAAACCGTGGCGAGCCACAGCCAAAGCGCGCTCTGGGTCGAGGTTGCAGCGCAACGCGCGAACCAACATCACCAGGGTGAACGGGGGGGTTTTCTCGCCTTGGATGTCGACGAGTTCTTCGATCAATTCGACAGCCAATTGCCAGTCTTGGTTAGTCATTGCCAATAAACCGCCAATAGCCAACATGTCTTCGCTATGGGGATAGATGCTCAAACCGGCGTCGCCTAGGGCGGCTGCCAACTCCATTTGCTCCGTAGCCACCAAAGATTGGATGGTTTCGCGAATCTCTGCAGGGCTAAAACGCTTGATGGTTTGGGCGTTTAGCAATCCACCATTGGTGGCTTGGTTCATCAATTCTTGAATAAGTGTCATAGGAAAGCTCCTGCTAAAAGTGTCAAAAAGATCCCGCCAATGAAGGATTTCATAGCAGGTTTGCATAGGGTTAAGCAAGAGAAGTGCCAGGTTACTTGGGGCGTTTTTTTAGCTAGAAACCCAAATAGGGAAATCAACTTCCGATTTGTCCACGACTTTCTTGATAATCCAAGTTTTGAACCTTCTTATCTATGCAACTAGCTGAACTCTTCACCACTTGCGAACAATTGCAACAAGCCGACAAGGCGGATGAGGCGCTCCATACCTATAAAACTTGGTTAGACACATCAACCGACCCCAACCGCTTTATGGGTTGGTTCAATTACGGGTCTTTGTTGCAGGCGACCGGCGATACGCCAACTGCTGAAGGCGCCTATAGGCAATGCTTATCCGTTCAACCACGATTTCCGCAAGCGTTGATTAACCTTGGACTGACACTTGAGAAACTAGGTAAGCGTGATGAGGCATTGCAGCAATGGGCTTCTTTGGTAAGTCAGCGCTACCTTCAAGATGCGCCCCCCACAGACATGATCACCATGGCGCTCAACCATATTGGTCGTGTTCAAGAAGAACTCAAACAATACGATTTAGCAGAACAAGTGCTTGAGCAAAGTTTGGCGATTGACCCCAAGCAAACCCCTGCGCTGCAGCATTGGATACATATTCGCCAAAAGTCTTGTGCTTGGCCTGTCTATAAACCACTGCCTAACATCACGCAAAACGCTATGTTGATGGCTACCTCGCCTTTAGCGATGCTGGCTTTGACGGACGACCCCGTGCAGCAGCTTCTTACCGCTTTTGCATTTGTAGAACGAACTTACAGCTTTAAAGAAGAGTTTTTAAGCAAAGGGCGTGTATATAACCACGCGAAGTTGCGTGTTGGTTTTGTGTCTGGCGACTTGTGTGTGCATGCGGTTGGTTTACTTTTGGCAGAACTGATTGAAGGCATAGAACGCTCCAAGCATGAAGTGGTGGCTTATGACTTTAGTCCTGAAGACGGGACGGCACACAGAGCGCGGCTTAAAAATGCGTTTGACCATGTGCGTTCTATTCATACTTTGACCGATAGGCAAGTTGCTGAGCAGGTCTTGGAAGATGAAATTGATGTTTTGATAGATTTGCATGGCTTGAGCTCAGGAGCAAGGCCAGGTATTTTTGCTTTGCACCCAGCGCCTAGGCAAGGGACTTATCTTGGCTTTATTGGGACTACTGGGATGCCTTGGTTTGATTTTGTGATTGCAGACCGGTACGCCTTACCTCCGGAACTTGCGACTTATTTCACAGAAAAACCGCTTTATGTAGAGGGAAGTTTTATTCCCCTGACTCGTGATGAAGCGCCTGTTCGCGAGGCCTCTCGTGCCGAGTTTGACTTGAGCGAAGAGGCCTTTGTGATGGCTGCATTTGGTAATGTTTACAAAATTACGCCTGAGATGTTTGGTACTTGGATGGAGTTACTACAAGAAATACCCCGTGCGGTACTTTGGATCATTGACGACAACCCCACCACGACTGCCAACCTTAAAGCGCACGCAGTGGCGGCCAATGCAGACTTGAAACGCATTCAATTTACTCCGCGTACTACGCATATTGAATACAAGGCCAAGTTGAGGTTGGCGGATGTGTTTTTAGACACTTTTCCCTATAACTGTGGGTCAACCACCAATGATGTGGTTCAGGCGGGGGTGCCGATTGTGACTATGAGTGGCAGGACATTGGTGTCTAGGATGGGGGGGTCGATACTGCAAGCCACAGGTAAGTCTGTAGATCTCATTGCTACGTCTTATAGCGTTTACAAAGACAAGATAAAAGCATTGTCTCAACATGCCAAATCAATTGATTACTACCCATCCAAAAATAATGTTTGGAAGTTTCCTATTTAAGTTGCTTTCCCAAATTTATTATTCACGTAGACATTTGAACCGAAGATATTTTCAACCCCTCGCTTAAAGATTTAGGTCGCCCAGTCTCTTTAAGAGTTGCTTTTAAAAGCTTTAAGTCCAATTTAAAAATTAGAGGAATTAGACATTTGATCACATATTTGTATACATACAGTAATTATGTATATAATGAGCAACATAATGCCTGCCAAACTTACGCATACCAGCACTGCAGTCTCAGAAAAGCTCCAAACTCTTGGCCGGTCTATCCGCGCGCATAGGAAAAGCTTGGCCATCAGCGCAGCAACAACTGCTGAGTGCGCTCATATTTCACGGGTCACTTTGCACCGCATAGAAAAGGGCGAACCGTCAGTCACTATGGGGGCTTATTTCACAGTCTTGGACGCTTTGGGTTTACAAATTCAAGCCAAGACAAAAGCAGGTTCTGATGATGAATCACCTAATGCATCCGCTAACTCAATCATTCCTTCTGCCATCAAGCTAGCTGACTATCCACAGTTAAAACAACTGTCCTGGCATATCCATGGCCTAGACGCGCTCACACCTATTGAAGCTTTTGGTATTTACGATCGCAATTGGCGCCACTTGGATCAAACGATCTTGGCAGATCATGAAAAAGCGTTGATAGATGCCCTAAAGCGTGCAGATGCTGCTGGAGAGCTATAGATGTTTAAAAGACGACACCACCAGCGAATAGCCAGTGTTTTAGAGGCACTGAACAACCAGATTCTTTTTGAAAACCATTGTTATTTTGGTGGCGGGACTGCGATAACGCTTCTGCATGGCGAGTTCAGAGAGTCTGTAGATATAGATTTCTTGGTGTCTGATCTAAGTAGCTATAGAAACCTAAGACAACTTCTTACTGGGCCCGAAGGAATCAATGCCATTCGCAAGTCTGAAGCTATTGCCTTGAAGCAACAAAAAGAAATTCGTGCTGATCAGTATGGAATGAGAACAACTTTATTGGTTGATAACCATCCCATTAAATTTGAAATCATTCTTGAAGGGCGAATATCACTAGAAATGCCAGGCAAGTCAGATCAACTCTGCGGCATTTCTACCTTGACCCATTTAGATATGGCCGCCAGCAAGCTTTTAGCAAATGCTGATCGATGGGCTGATGCCTCCGTTTTTAATCGTGACGTCATCGATTTAGCCATGATGTCGCCTTCTATAGAGCTATTGAACGTTGCCATTTCCAAGTCGCAACTCGCTTACGGAAATGCAATCGTTCGCGATCTAAACAGGGCCATTGACAAGCTCACCACGCGCAATGATTGGTTTGATAGATGCATCTTGGCTATGGACATAGAGACGCCTAAGGCTTTGATTTGGAAAAATTTGCAGCGGTTACAGCAACATATTTAACGCGACGTGCCACCTTGGCGAATCAAAACGAATCCATATTATTGCTACACAACTGCGCAGCAACTAACTTGTAATCCCCTTTCATCCACTGGCTGAGCCGACCAGTTAGCTCGCAACAATGTGTCCGCCCCACTTTTAGATTAGAGATTACATTTTTAACCATTTACAAAATTTTATTTTTATATGATAATTATTCATATAAAATAAAGGAGTCTAAATGTCCTCTCTAGACGACGTTTTCCACCGTCCTGAGTACGCCCAGGACATGGCCAAACAACTTTTACACCCTACAACTTTCCAAACAAATATCCGTTCTGGTGTTTTTCTTTCTGGGATTCGCCGAATTGGTAAGACGACATTTCTTAAGCAGGATTTGATACCAGCACTAGAAACTGAAGGCGCATTAGTACTTTATGTTGATCTTTGGGCTGATCGGTCACTTTCCCCATCGGCATTGGTTCATGGGGTAGTCCAACAAACACTTGAAAAATTCAAAACGCCAAGCTCGAGCTTGCTAGAGCGCTTCAAAGGTTTAAATCTAGGCGTTGGCGGCGTTTCATTTGGATTTCAAATTGACAGCATTGGATCGCAGGAGGGCACATCGCTTTCACATGCTCTTACAGAGCTAATTGACAAAACGGGCATCAGTGTCGTGTTGATCGTTGATGAAATCCAACAAGCTTTGGTGACAGATGATGGAAACAACTTATTACATGCGTTAAAAGCCGCACGCGACTCAGTAAATGCAAAGCCTGGTGATCATGGCTATTTTTTATTCTTAGGAACAGGCTCGCACAAGTCGCTGGTTACCGATATGGCAACGCGGCGATCACAACCCTTTATGGGAGCAATGACAACTACCTATCAACCCCTCTCGCAAGACTTTGTTGCGTGGAAGTTAGCCCAGCTTCAATCAACTCCCAATGTCATTTTGCCCAGCCTAGAAGTTGCGTTTTCTGGTTTCCAAACTATGGGAAATCGACCAGAAGAACTTCTAAAAGCTCTTGTTCAATTGCAATCTACGAATATCAGTTCCGATGAGGCCTTTCCTATCATTTGCGCGACTTTAGCGTCAGCTGCTGCCGATTCCGAATTGCACGCCCTCGAAGAATTTGGACAATTGGGAGAGGCATTATTCACTCGAATTGCTTCTGGCGCTACAGAGGGTGTTTCGCGTTTATACGGCGCAGAGTCTCTTGATTTTTTTAGCAGAAGTGTGAGTGCAACTGTAGAGGCGCCCCAAGTACAAAACCTAGTTGAGAAAATGATTGCAGCGAACCTAATCACTAGGAGTGGTCATGGACTTTATATTGTTGCGGATCCTTTTGTTCGCGAAGTATGGCTTCGGAGAAAGTCACTTGGTCAGGCATTAGCGTCCAATTAAAGCGTCTGTTGAGTTGATCTGGAAAAATTTGTAGCCATCAATACAATTAGATTAATTAATGCTTTACACGCGAATCTCTCTTCAATGCTGATATCAAATCACTCAGCCTCTCTGCAGCAGATTGGTATCCCGCCCGCATGCTATTGATGTGAAGTCTGTGCGTACAAAAATTGGCATGACGCAAGAACAATTTGCTGCGCGCTTTGGCTTTTCGACAGCCACATTACGCCATTGGGAGCGAGGTGACCGCACCCCCCACGGTCCTGCTTTGGTATTACTTAATGTCATCCAGCACAACCCGCTAGCAGTTATAGCGGCTTTGAGTTCTTAGTCAATCTTTTTGAAGAAAAAAGCGCAAGATACTGCGCGCCAAATATCGAAGGCACTTGGCATTATCGCCCATGCAAGGTCCACCGAACCCTTGCAACCGAAGCCGCCGAACAAGGCGTGAGCATTATCCGGTTGGAGTCTGCTAAGTTGGCTCTTTAAGCAACTTCCAAAGGCTTGATATTTAACAAAACCTTCGCAAGAGATTTCTTCGCTTGCGCAGCGTCATGGTCTATTTGTAACCTGGTCCAAAAGCCATCATTTAGACTGAAATAACGAGACAGGCGTAACCCTGTGTCTCACAACTGTGATGGCTCGTTTTCCAGAAGGAATTTCGCTTATTCGCATTTGCGTCACACCGATATCTTTTGCCAATCGGTAGGCTGAAATGCCCATGGGCTTAAGAAATTACTCAAGCAAAATTTCGCCTGGTTTTGGATAAGGTACTTTGCGCATATTTGTTACCTTTTAATGGTAGTCAACTATCTCAACGTTTAATGCCCTTGCATTCTCGAAGCAAAAACAAACTCGCTACTGGTCATTGATTCGAATACTCCATTGCCCTCGCCGACTACCTTTGAGAGCCTAAATTAAATTGTAATAGCCGAAATTTTGTACTAAAGAATTCATAAAAGTTCAAGTTGTCTTCAAAACTTTCTTGAGCGCATAAGCCCCCCATGTAAAAAAGTGTAAATACTGTAAAACTCGCTAAAGTTTTCCGAGTTCGCGTTTTCGACTGCGTAAGCTTGCATTCATGCGCCTTTTTCTAGGCGTACTGATAAACATCTACCTACTTGAAGGAACTAGATATGCAAGTCAATACAAACGTCCAAGCTTTGGTTGCGGCTAACGCTATCAACTTAGCCACCCAACAAGCAGCTCGCGCTAGTGAGCGAATTGGCTCTTCTTTGCGGATTAACTCAGCTGCAGATGATCCTGGCTCCATGATCATGATTAACTCGATCAAATCAAAAATCGCCTCTTGGTCAAAGGCTAATGACAATATCGCCAGTGCTAATGGCATGCTTCAAACTATGAATAGCACGCTTACTTCAGTCTCAGACTTGCTCTCCAAGATGCGCGCCTTGGCGGTTTCTTCAGTCAACGCGCTAGCCGCTACCCAAGCAACCAATCAAACAACTTTTGCAGCCTATCGGACTCAGATGGACAATCTTTCCACTTTGGCAAAATGGAATGGAGTTTCCCTTTTAAACAACTCCGGAGGGACTGTCAGCATACAAGCTGGGGTTGATGCGGGAAATACGATTACAGTGAATCTATACAACACCGCGTCTAGTAACTTAGGTGATGCAGGGTCAAGAGTGAGCACACTAGATTTATCGGTGAGTGCCGATACAGCCATTACCCAGATAGACAAAGCCATAACCACAATCTCTGGCTATCAAACAGCAGTCGGTGCATCCCAAAACATTATGGCAAGTCAATCTAGCTACAACACAGGCATTTCAACCGCTAATAACAGCACCTATGCGGCACTTACCAACGCAGATATTGCCGCAGAAACAGCCAATTTGGCCGCTGCCCAAATTCGCCAAAGTAGCGCTAGTGCCATGTTGGCGCAGTCAACACAGATGAACAAAGATTTGGTCAAAACTCTTTTACAGCAATTTATTAACTGATTTAACTTCCCGCTTGTCTGTTTTCGACAGACATTCTGAAACCTTTAGGGTTTTTAAAAAGAAATATTCTTTTGAATCTAAAGTTATAAGCGGCCGCTCCGATCACTCCGAATAAGTAGGAGTGTATGGATGCTCGTCGAAAGATTTGACCTAGCTAGGCTTCAGCCAGACAGCCGAGTTGCGGTCTTAAACACATTGCAAATTGGCGATAGCCTTTTCTTTGCTGAACACAAAGAAGCGCAAAGCATGCGTGTGCTTTCTTATTACTTTTTAAAGACTCGTAATCTTGGGTGGCGGTTTACGTTTAGGAAAATTGATAACGGGTGGAGGTTGATAAGAGTTCGTTAATCATATTTATAGGCCCATAGATCCTCTTCAAACTGGCACAAATTCGGGGTTAATGTGTCTCTTAATTAGCAAGCGTATCTGCTCAACACTCAAAAAGTTTTCATTTGTTCCTGAATCATACGAGAAGTTGGCATCAACTTCTTTAGTATTCTTGCGCTTCAAATAATTTTCTCTTTGATTATGCGAACCAGAACCCAGAATTGCATAATATTCACCAATATCTAAGGTATTTGGGCTATCGCTTCTAGTAATCATTTCTTCGTGTAATTTTTCACCAACGCGAATTCCAACAAAATCACGCTTACAACTCGGAGCAATTGCTTCAGCAACATCTTCAATACGATAAGAGGGGATTTTGGGTACAAAAATCTCTCCCCCAAGGCCGTGCTCTAAAGCCCAAAACACCATTTCAACACCCTCGTCAAGGGATATGTTGAAACGTGTCATTTCAGAATCAGTAATAGGTAAAACACCTGTTTTGGACTTCTCCAAAAAGAAAGGAATTACGGAACCTCTTGACCCCATTACGTTTCCATAGCGCACAACCGAAAAACGCAAGTCTCTTTCTCCTCTGAAATTATTGGCCGCAATAAATAATTTATCGCTACATAACTTAGTTGCACCGTACAAGTTAATTGGAGCGGCTGCTTTATCTGTTGACAATGCAACTACACGCTTAACTTTGGCATCCAAACATGCTTCCACAAGATTTTGGGCGCCCATTACATTTGTTTTTATAAATTCAAAAGGGTTATATTCAGCAGCTGGTACTTGTTTTAATGCAGCAGCATGAACAACTGTATCAATACCCTCTAAAGCCCGCGTCAGGCGATCTTTATCACGCACATCGCCAATAAAGAAACGTAAAGCAGGATACATAGACTCGGGGAATTCATTTTGCATTTCAAATTGTTTTAGTTCATCCCTACTAAATATAACAAGACGTTTAATTTTGGGGCAATGATCTAAAACCGATCTTACAAAAGCACGCCCGAAAGAACCTGTTCCACCAGTGATCAAGATAGATTGATCGCAAATATTTAAAGATGAGTTATTTTGAAGCATATTCCAATAGTCAAATAGTTGACGTAAAAAATGAAGATAGCAACAAAGAAGCAAATTATATGCCAGATTAAATCTGGTCTGCTATTTGCTTATAAAAGAACAATCAACAAAGTGTCAAAAAATTTACACTACTTAAACAATTAAAATGAATAAAGATAATCGAATATTAGTTTTAGGACAGTCTGGCATGCTTGCGCAAGCCATAACTAAAATTTCGAAAATTAATGGATATCAAGTTGAAAATTTATCCAAAATTACAGGATTTGATTTATTAAAAGATGTCAAAAGAAGAAAATTACATAAAGTAATTAATCAAATAAAACCGGAATTTATTATAAATGCAATAGGAATTACAGATTTACAATATTGTGAAAAAAATCCTAAAGAAGCGTGGATATTACATGCTCATTTACCGTTTTTACTTAGTAAATGGTCAAAGGAAAATAATATCCCGTGGGTACAAATATCAACTGATCACTTTTTTTCTGGAAATAAAAATCATTACCATAAAGAAAAAGCAAAAGCTATCCCAGTAAATACATACGCCGCAAGCAAATTAGCTGGAGAGAAACTAGCTCTAGCAAGTAGTTCAGCACTTGTACTCAGAACAAACATTATAGGAAAACGTGGTTGGGAAGGTAAACCAAATTTTGCAGAATGGGTATTAAATAACTTAAAAGAAAATAAAATTATTAATGCTTACACAGACACATGGGCCTCATCTATAGAGGTAAATCAATTTGCTTTATTGGCTTTAAAACTTATAGAAAATGACTCAAGGGGGTTAATGAATCTTGCAAGTTCTGAATCAATTTCAAAAGCAGATTTAATTGAAAAAATTGCCAAATATGCTAGACAAAATACACAAAATATTAGAAGAGTAAAAACTCCAAAAGCTTCAATTAACGAAGTTAAAAGAGCAAATTCAATGGGACTTGATTGTAAATTAGCACAAATAAAATTAGAAAAAATAGGCTTACATTTGCCTGATTCAGATAGTGTAGCAAAAGAAACTGTTAAATCATTAATGCAGAAGGATTTTTTATGATAAGGATTGGTAATAAGTTAATTGGAAGATCTAATCCAAGTTACTTCATAGCTGACATAGCAGCGAATCATGATTGTGATCTAACTAGAGCGAAAGAATTGATTCATTTAGCAAAGGAATCTGGTGCAGACTGCGCTAAGTTTCAACATTTCAAAGCATCAAAAATAGTAAGTGATAAAGGATTTAAAAATTCAAAAAATTTGAGTAGCCACCAAACCTCATGGAAGAAAAGTGTCTTTGAAATATATAAAGAATTTGAATTAAACAGAGAATGGAATGAAGAGCTTGCAAATACAGCAAAATTAGCAGGTATTGATTTTATGACTACGCCTTACGATTTTGAAGCCGTAGATTCGGTAAATCCCTACGTATTTGCATGGAAAATTGGATCAGGCGATATAACTTACACACAATTAATAGAATATATAGCCAACACAAATAAACCAATAATGCTTGCAACAGGTGCTAGCTCATTAGAAGATGTTAGGCGTGCTGTTAATTTAATACTAAGTAACAACAAAAATTTAATTTTAATGCAATGCAACACTAACTATACAGGATCACTTGAAAATTTTAAGTATATAAATCTAAATGTTTTGAAATTATATACAAAGGAATTTCCGACAGCAATACTAGGATTAAGCGACCATTCGCCCGGCCACTCAACAGTATTAGGAGCAATTGCTTTAGGAGCAAGCGTAATAGAAAAACATTTTACAGATGATAACGATCGTGAAGGTCCGGACCATGGCTTTTCTTTAAATCCGAAGTCTTGGTACGAAATGATTCAACGAAGTAGAGAAATTGAAGCAGCTCTTGGAGATGGTATTAAGCGAGTTGAAGATAATGAAATTAACACTAGTATATTGCAACAAAGATGCATCAGAATTAATAAGAACCTGGAAGCCGGCCATCTTATTTCTAAAAATGATTTGGAAGTGCTACGTCCAGCTACTTTGGGAGCTATTAAACCTTACGAAATTAATAATGTAATTGGTAAAAGACTTTTAAGCAATCTAGAATCTGGGGATCCACTATATTTTAAAGATATTGAGTAAATATCAAATAGATAAGAATGTAATTATGATTAAAGGAAATTCTACAATATTGCGGGCCATCGAAAAAGAGGACCTTAAATTACTATTATCTTGGAGAAATGATCCCCAGTTTAGAAGGTATTTTAGAGAATATAGAGAACTAAATATGGTTCAACAAATACAATGGTATGAAAATAGGGTAAACAATGACATTTCAACAAGAATGTTTTCAATAACAGATGTCAAAGGAAATTTGATCGGTGCAGCCGGATTGTGCTACATAGACTGGATAAACAGAACTGCAGACTTTTCTATATACATAGGTCATAATAATATATACATAGATGATTTTTACGCTCCGGATGCTGCAAATTTATTAATTAGATACGGATTTGAAAAACTTGGTTTAAATAGATTATGGTGCGAAATATATAGTTTTGATTTACAAAAAATACAATTATTTGATAGATTAGGATTCCATCGTGATGGTCTACACAGACAAACTAATTGGTGTGGTGATAGATGGCACGACTCATTCTTTTTTAGTTTATTATCATCTGATATAAATAATCACTCCGCATAGTAATAGTTATATGAAAATAGTTCTTGGCACAGCTCAATTTGGTCTTAAATATGGAGTAGCCAATAAAGTTGGACGCATAACTAATGATGAGGTTATGAAAATAATTAATTTAAGTAATAAACATAATATTAATACATTAGATACAGCCATATCCTATGGGGACAGTGAGAATATCTTAGGTAATCAAAAAATTCAAAAATGGAAAATAATTACTAAATTACCTGCTGTTCCAGATAATGTCTCAGATATCGAAAACTATGTAAATGAAAATTTTAATAATTCATTAGAGAAATTTAAAACTAAAAATATTTATGCACTTCTTCTTCATTCGCCTAATCAACTTTTTGAAGGAAAAGGGAAAAGGATTTTTAATTCATTAAATAACTTAAAGGATAAAGGACTTATTTCTAAAGTTGGTATTTCAGTATATTCACCTTTTGAATTAGATAGGATTTTAGAATCTTACGATTTTGATATTGTTCAATTTCCTATGAATATTTTGGATTGTCGCTTCTTAGAATCGGATATTTTAATTAATTTAAAAAAACGAGGTGTTGAAACATACGCAAGGTCCATTTTTTTGCAAGGGCTTCTTTTAATGAAAGCAAGACCACTTTATTTTAATAGATGGGACCATATTTGGTCTGAATGGGATCGATGGCTTAATTTATTAAAAATTTCACCCTTAGAAGCATGTGTAAGATTTGCTATCTCACAAAATAATTTAGATAATATTATTATTGGAGTTGATAGTTCAACCCATCTAACAGAAATAATAAATAACTCAACAACTTCTTTACCTAGCCTTCCTAATTGGCCATTAAATATTGACAATGAATTAATAAACCCATCATTCTGGAACAAATAAATGAAAATAATTGCTATTATTCAAGCAAGAATGAACTCAACCAGGCTTCCTGGCAAGGTATTAACTAAAATTGTCGGTGTGCCAATGTTAGAGATTATTTTAAAACGTCTTAAGCTTTCAAAGAAAATAGATGAAATAATAGTAGCAACAACTGTTTCCTCAACAGATGATATATTAGTAAATTGGCTCATAGATAAAAATATAAAATTTTTCCGCGGTAGTGAAAGTGATGTACTGAGTCGGTTTTATTATTGCGCATTTGAAAATAATGCCGACATTATCATAAGAGTTACTGCTGATGACCCTTTAAAAGATCCTTTAATAATTGATCACGCTATTGATTTATTTAAAATTAATATTGCTTATGATTATATTTCAAATACATTAAAACCTAGTTATCCCGAAGGATTGGATATTGAATTATTCACATTTAATGCTCTTAGTAAGGCACATAATGGAGCAAGTTCTTCCTCTGAGAGAGAACATGTAACTCCTTACATTTGGAAAAATCCACAATTATTCAATATTCTGAATTTTGAAATGACTCCAAATTTAAGTCACCTAAGATGGACAGTTGATAAACAAGAAGATTTATTATTCATAAAAAAGGTTTTGAAACTATTGAATAACAACATATATGTAAATTATCAAGATGTAATTGATTTACTAAATTCAAAGCCAGAGCTATTAAATATTAATTCAGGAATTATTCGTAATGAAGGTTATTTAAAATCATTGAGTTTGGAGGTTAATAATGGAAATTAATACAGTGAAAAGAATTGGTTCTAACGAACTAAAGTACGTTACCGAAGTACTTTCCACAGAATTTAGAAGTTCAAGTGGCGCGACTTTTATGCGACGATTTGAGGAAAAATTTACAAATATATTCGATGTTAAATATGGAATTTCTTTTGTAAATGGTACGGCTACAATGCATGCTGCTCTCGAGGCATTAGGTATTGGCGTCGGCGATGAAGTCATCGTTCCACCCCTTACAATGTCTGCCACTACATTTGCGGTATTACAAGCAAATGCCACCCCAATTTTTGCTGATGTTAATTCAGATACATTTCAAATTGATCCTAATTCAATAGAAAAATTAATCACTCCAAATACTAAAGCAATTATTACTGTAGCGCTTTATGGATTATGCCCAGATATGGATCCAATAATTTCATTGGCAAAAAAGCACGGTATATTCATTATTGAAGATAATGCTGAGTGTTTTTTAGGGAAATACAAAAATCAACTAGTTGGAACTTTAGGTGATTGTGCTAGTTTTAGTTTCCAAAGCTCTAAACATCTAACAAGTGGTGAGGGAGGGATCATCATAACCAAGGATTCTGAATTCGCTACAAATATTCGAAGAGTTCAGTCACTTGGATATGCTGGAGTTAGTGCATCAAAAGCTAAAATTACAAAAAAAGATATTCAAGATCCTAATTATTTACGGCATGTTTCTATGGGTTGGAATTATCGTATGCCTGAATTATGTTGTGCTGTTGCATTGGCTCAAGTAGAAAATATTGAGCGCCTTGTTGCGCAAAGAGTTAAAGTTGCGCAAATCTTCCACGATGCAACTTGTGATTTTCACACTTGGTTTACGCCCCAAGTAGTTGGTCCTGAATACATACACTCATATTGGACTTGGGTTTGTAAATTAAATAATAATGATATAAGTTGGCACGAAATTCGTGATTCATTTTGTAACTCTGGTGGCGATGGGATTTATGCCGCTTGGCAATTAACCTATCTAGAACCAATGTTTAAAGATTTAAATTTATTAAATAGAGAAAAGTTTATTGATAAAAAAATACTCAAAAATTATAGGCAAGGTATTTGTCCTATTGCCGAGAGTATTCAAAGTAAATTGTTTCAATTCAAAACCAACTACTGGAATATTAAAGATGCTGAAGTACAAGCTGAGATATTGCGAAACACTTTAAAAAAATTCCATTAAACAATTAATATGAATAAATCAATTAATCGTTCATCTATACTGCCAATTAAATTACTTGGTGATTTCAATAGGGCTTTACAAAAACAAAATAAAAGGGACTTTATTTCAGCAATAAGGATATATAAAAATATTTATTCTTTATACCCTGATGTTTATGAAGTTGCTTTAAATTTAGGCACTTGTTACTTTGCCATTAGTAACTTTAATGAATCTGCAGATATTTTTCATAAACTCCATTTGAATCAACCTGACAATATACTTGTATTAAATAATGCCAGCATTTCATATATTCAAACTGGTAATTTGCCATTGGCTTATGAATTCTTAAAAAAATTAGTGAATATTGACCCTACGAATAGAAATGCTTGGATTAATATTACATCTGTTGCATATGGCTTAACTTTAACTGAGGAGTCACTTTATTACGCAACACAAGCTATTTCATTAAACCCTACCGATGCTGATTTATATACGAACTTAGGGGCCTCCCTGTCCAATTTTCATCGATATGATGAGGCATTGATTTGTTATGAAACAGTTCTTGATCTGAGGCCGAACGACATTAAAGCGCTTACCAATATTGGTGTTAATCTTGATATGCAAGGTTTTTTTGAAGAATCTGTATCTGCATTCGAAAAAGTACTTCCATTATGTAATTCTGATATTGATTTAGTCGAAGCTAAATATCGTATGAGTTTTCCTTTGTTAGGTAAAGGGGATATTAAAAGAGGATGGGAATATTATGAGAATGGTTTTTCTATTCAAGGTAAAAGCGGTAGGACACCAGTAAGGTTATTTAATAAGCCTAAATGGCAAGGACAAAAACTTAACGCTGAGACTCTAATGGTTTGGCGGGAACAAGGAATTGGTGATGAAGTATGGTTTTTTTCTTTACTCAATTTTGTTGCACAACGTGCAAATAATATAATAATTGAATGTTCTGAAAGACTCATTTCACTTTTTTCAAGAGCTTTTCCTAATTGTCTAGTAAGAGCTTCTTCCTCTGAGCATCATGATTATGATTACCATATTCCAGTTGGTTCGTTATGCAATCTTTTTGCTAATAATTGGTCTACTTTTTCATATTGCAAACCCTATATTAAACCAAGAGAAGACCTAATCGAAGTATATAAAAATAGATTAATTACATTTAAGAACAAGAAGCTTGTTGGTATATCTTGGCGCAGTGGGAATTTAAATATAACAAGAAATATTCACTATGTCCCAATTTCTGATTGGGCACCGCTACTATCTTTGGAGGGCATTCAATTTGTAAATCTACAGTATGGTGATTGCTCGAATGAACTTAAGAGTGTTCGTGAACAGTTAGGAGTTGATATTTTGAATTTTGATGACGTTAATTTAAAAGACGATCTTGAATCACTTGCAGCTATTATTATTAATTTAGATTGTGTGATTTCTGTTTCTAGTTTTACATCCCCATTTTCCCAGGCCCTAGGGGTTAAGAATTACTTAATTATGCATAAATACTGGACAATGTTGGGAAAGGATTATTGGCCTTGGTTTGAGAACGTTGATCTTTTTTTTCCAAATAATATCAAATTGCCAATTAGCTCTGTTTTCCACCAATTAAAAGATAACTTAGTTTCTTTTCTAAAAATAAAATAACGCTGGACTTACGTCCAGCGTTATTTTCTAACAGGCTAAATTAATATTACTTCAAAAGTGATAGAACTGTTTGTGGTTGTTGATTAGCTTGAGCTAACATGGCTGTTGCGGCTTGTGAAATGATTTGTGACTTGGCAAGCGCAGTAGTCTCTGTAGCGTAGTCTGTATCTGTAATGCGGCTTCGCGATGCAGAAGTATTTGTTGAAATATTTGTAAGATTATTTACAACATTATTCAACCTATTTTCCATAGCGCCAAGCTTACTTCTGATGCTACTTACTTTCTCAATTGCATTATCAATAGTCGAAATTGCACTTGTAGCAGAATCTTGGGTAGCGATAGATAGGCCACCTAGAGCCGTTCCAGCAGAACCCATTATCGACGGTGCATTAACTTGGAAGTCGGCTGCCCCAACATTTTGCTCTAACAATCCAATTTGACCAGCGGTTACGTTGTCGCCTAATGAGATGCTAATAGGACTGTTAGATACTGTATCGAGTCTGATACCAGCGAAAGTAGTTGAGGCAGAAAGTGTAAATATCTGACCGGCTGTTTTCGCTGTACCACTAGCTGCAGCTTCTTCAATTTTCATAGAAGTTACGTTGGTACCAGAAAACTTAATATTTAATCCGGATACAGTAGCAGTAATACCTGTTGCTGTCGATACAGCATTTATGGCAGATGCTAGGTCAGTTACGTTTGTAGCCGTACCTGTAGTTGCAGCTAAAGTAAATGCAGTTACTCCGTTGATTTTAATAGTAGTTCCAGCAGCATCCAAACCAGCCAGATTGGCAGCTGTTAGAGTGTACGTTTTATCAATATTTGCGTACGCAATTACGCCAGTTTGATTTGAGAAATTGTTAATTGCATCCAGTTTTCCTTGAAAAGTTGCAGTGGATATAGTGGAGTTGTAAATGTTAGTGCCATTAATTTGCAAGGCATTTTGATCCCAAGCGGTGGTCATTCCAGTTGCATCAAGTGCCACGCCTGAAACCGTGTAAGCGTCTAATCCACCAGCGAATTTAGAAGTATTACTTCTGAAGCCTAGATAGGATACTGCAGTGTCATTTCCTGGAGCTGTAGCTCCCAAGTTACCTTTTGTTATCCTAATGGGGCTTCCGTCTTTTGAGTCTAGCTGTAAAAAGCCAGCATATGCTACAGCGTCAGTTGTAGTTGTGCCACCAGCAAAACCAGATGCGGTTTGGTAACTAGATGTAGAAGTATTAGATTCATCTACTATCTTAATAGTTGCTCCAGTAGAGTTGCTAATAACCAGTTTGCCATCTTGATTAATAGAGGCTGTAACTTGAGCGCCTGCCTGGTTGTTTATGTTTGAAACCAATTCGTTTAGGCTACCTGAAGCTTTGATTACATAAGTTGTATATGATCCTGATGTATTACCTAAGTTTTGCACTAAGATATTAAATTGTCCATTAGTTGTAATACCGTCGCCAATATTCTTAGCAACTACTGTATTAAATGCAGAAGCCTTTACGTTGTCTACATTTAAATTGATATTTTGAACAATATCGCCTAAATCGTTATTAGCAGTTATTGCACCCAAATTCTGATTGTTTATTTGAATATCGCCGGCATTAACAGCAGTTCCTAATGCAACACGAGCACTAATAAGAGTTTGATTATTCATTCCGCCCGTTTTCATTCCAAGGTCTTTGGTTTGTACTGAGGCAATATCGACAGCCATTGTTTGATTAGATTTATCACCAATTTGCAGTTTTTTACCAGCAAAGGAGCCGTCTAACACGGCTTGGTTGTTGAACTGTGTAGTCTTAGCAATTCGGTCAATTTCAGACTTTAACTGTGTAACTTCATCGTTTAATGCAGTGCGGTCAGAATTGTTATTTGTACCGTTAACTGACTGAACAGCCAATTCACGCATACGTTGCAAAATACTGGTCACTTCATCCAATGCACCTTCAGATGTTTGCATCAGTGAGATGCCGTCGTTGGCATTGCGAACAGCCATATTCAGGCCACGCACTTGCGATGTCATACGGGTGCTGATAGCCAAGCCAGCAGCATCATCTTTAGCTGAGTTAATACGGCTACCAGTTGACAAGCGTTGCATTGCTGTAGACAAGGCGACGTTGTTTTCTCTAATGGCATCCTGGGCAACCAGTGATTTCACGTTTGTGTTGATAACTGTCATGATTCTCTCCAAAAAGGTAGATTACAGATTGAAATACAGATTGGCTTTCGCCTCACCGCTGCTGTCTGGTGACTAGCAGCGCACGGAGCCCGTTTGCATCACCTATACAAGAAAGCATTTTTTTGAATTCTTGATAGTTGATGAATCGTCATAGTTACAAATTACTTTAGAGTTAATTTGAAAATTGTTATGTTTGGTTTACACGCGTACATCTTTTAACCAGCCTTTGAAGGCTTCGATGCTGTGCGCCAGCTTCACAACCACTTCATTGGGTATCACGCGTATGACTTCGCCTGAGTCGGCGCTGCGCACAGTGATAACCGCAGAGCCAACGCCTAAAGCTTTATCCACGCCAATATTGAGACTGCGGCCACTGTCTTTGAGCATTTGGCTCAGCTTATTAATAGACTCTTCTATAGAGTTATTTATGTGCTGCATATCAGAGCTAACTTCGTTTTTGGTTGAAAACAAGTTTTGCGCAGCTTGTTTGATAGCAACCGCATGGGCAGCGGCGTCGGGTATTTGCGATTGAACGGGCGTTTGCACCTGCGCCCTGGCGGGGCTAGGTTGAGGCATCACTGGTTGTGATGCGCTGGAGTTTGTAACAGAAGAAACCATGGTTCACCTCCCTCAAAGCTGACACTGCGCCAACTAAGTTATGTGGTGAACTTATATCGGCTTAGGCGCCGAAAACTTTAGCGAAAAGTTTAATTAATACCAATTAATGCATTATTTATTGGTGTACATGGACATCAAGCCATCGAACGAAGACTTAAGGCTAGTCTTCTGGCCAGTAATCTTGCCAACTATAGAGTCCATAGAAGAGAACTGCTTTTGGTAACGCACCAACAAGGCGTCCATTCGGGTCTGTAGATTCGTTAAATTCGTTTGGTATTTGGTGTTTTGCGTGGTGGCGTTGTCGCTATGTTGCTTGATGACGCCGGAATTTCCCAACATATCTGTGAGAGTTTTGACTGCATCGCCCGCAATACCATTACCAGTATTAGAGGTCAAAAGACTGTTTTCACTGTTGTTGGTAAATGCCCTGACAACATCTGAAAAATTATTGGTCAATGCGGTATTCAGTTTGGTGGAATCTACCGACAACACCCCTTTTTGATCAAATGAGAAACCCATTTGCCATAAGGCAGACACGCTTGAAGTTGCTGCGCCTGTAGCTGTAGAAGGCGCAGAAAACATAGACCGCAATTGGCGCTTGATGGACTGTATGGTGGTGTCCCCCACCAAAGTGGCCCCATATGTATCAACCGTTGACTTAGGGTCCGTCACCACATTCATCATGCTGACAGCATCGTTGAAGGCAGTCACCAAGTTATTGATACTAGTTGTTAAAGCCGTAGTGTCACGACCAATAGAGACCGTTGCAGTGGATTGCGCTGATCCGTCTGCCAATAGCGGAGATTTTCCTAAAACGTTGAGCGTCAGACCTGGAAATATGTCGGTGATGGTGTTGGTACTTCTTACATAATCCATACCATCTACTGTCACTTGCGCATCTGAAGGGCTTTGTGTGGGTGCTTGTATTGAAATACCGCTGCTGATACCAAAACCAGGGTTTCCATCCGCTTGAATAGCTATTTGCTGGGTGTTCCCTGTAGGCCCCTTGATAGAGACAGATCCGTTTAAATAAGAAGCGGTGTAACCTGCAGCGATAGCATTTGTATCGTTGTTAATTGCGTCCACCACACCTTGTGGCGTATCTGTATAAGCGGCAATAGAGAGTGGTGCCGAACCGATCACCCCTAATGAAAGTCCCATAGGCTGACCGCCATTTAGTGATTGAGCATCACTGGTAAATCCACCAAGCGTTAGGGTGTTTTTGGCAGAATTTGTCACCCCATTGGAATGGAAAGACATAGAAAACGCATTGGCACTTCCAGAAGGTCCCGATAGCGAAATACGCATTGGGTTTGCTGGATCCCCAGTATTGATCAACTGCGCTGTGATGCCGGCATTCGATCCATTGATGGCGTCGGCCACGCCCTGAGGCGTATCTTTACCCGGATCAATCTGAAAAGCTCTGGTCTTACCACCCATGGTCAAGTTAATGGCCATGCCGTTTCCACCATTGAATGTAGCTGTAGTCGGAAATGCAGTGCTATAGCTTTGCTGTGACTTGGCTATTTGCTTGATAGTAACGCTGTGAGCACCGGTGACTGGGCTTTTTGAATTTGTGCCACTGGTCAGGCTAAATGATGTGTTGTCAGTGCTTGTTGCAGTCAGCGTATGAAAACTACTTTGACTTTTAAGCGCTGTAAAAGCCGTATTGACCTGCGACATAACATAAGAAACTGCTGAATATCCAGATATCCGTGCCTGATTTTTGGTTATCTTGGCGTTGATTGCATTTTTCTGAGGAAGGCTCTCAGCGTCTACCAAGTTTTGCGCCAAGGAAGCGACGTCTACACCAGACCCCGCGCCCAATGAGGTCATGATTTTTTGGGCATTGGCTTTATTTGCTGCCGCAGTCTGCGCAGACAAGGAGGACGCGCTAGTCGCGGACGTAGCAGTACTGGCAGTTGACGTTGTAGTTCCTGCTGTAGTACTTGTTCCAACTGCTGTCGTGGCCATATATGGATCGTTCTATTACTTTACGAGCATTGTGAAATTCGACTTAAGTTCAAAGAACTTGAGCCCATCAATTCATATATTTAAACAAACTCAACTGAGAAATCTTCGCAAAACTGCTCTGCGCAGCCTCTAAAGCTAACTGGTCTTTGTTCATTTTGGTAATCGCTGAGGTGTAGTCCAAGTCTTCAGCGTCAGACTTAGTGGTCTTCAAGCGCAAAGTAATTTCATCCAACACGCTGTTTTGCATGTCGATCACGTTCATGTCCGTTCCTATTTGCGCAGTGGCGTCACTCACGCCTTGCTGCAAGCTGTCTATTTCAGCTATGCCGCGCTGCATATTAGTGTGGTCTGAGTTTTTGACAGCGTTGGCCAAATCGTCAATCGCTTGAAAAAACCCCACGCCTGTCTTATGGCCTTTGCCGTCATCTCGCACAACTTTGACAAACGCATCAGCGCCTGGCATGTTGAGGTTCATGCGGCGGTTGTCGCCAACTGCCACCTTCATACGCGACTCATCGCCTTGGTAAACCACAATGCCTTTGGAGTCCTTCGCAAATGCGGGTGAACCCACACGGCTGCCAGAGAACAAATAATTTCCGTTGGTGTCTTGGGTGTTGGCCAAACTCAGCATTTGGTCTCTGAGCGAGCTGATTTCTAAAGCGATCGACTGGCGGTCTGCAGGTGACAAAGTGTCACTGGCGGCTTGCACCGCGAGTTCTTTAATACGCACCATCACGTCGCTAGTGTTTTTCAAAACAGTTTCAGATGCTTGTAAGCGGGTGTTGACTGTTTTTAGTGTGCTTTGATAGCCCGCTTGACGTGCGAGCTCTGACTCAAGACGCGTCACCAAAGAGGCTTTATCCGGCGAGTCGCTAGGCTTCACAATTTGTTTGCCTGTTGACAGTTGCTCTTGTGTTTTAGCAAGTTCTCCTTGCACATCGCCTAACTGTTGGTTGGCGCGGTCAAAGTAGAGGGTGGTGGAGATTTTCATAATGACTTGCCTCTATCAACGGATTTGTACGATCGAGTCAAACAAGGTGCCCGATATTTGTAATGCTTTGGCAGAGGCTTGGTAGGCCTGTTGGTAACGAATCAAAGCCGCCGCTTCTTCGTCTAAGTTAACGCCCGAGACTTTGTCGCGTGCAGCGACCGATTGGTCGTGCACCACAGTCAAGGCTTGTTGTGTGATGGTGGCTTGTTGGGCCAAGTTGCCAACGTTATTAATTTGGTCAATATAGGTGTTAGCTAACGATTTACCACTGATGACTGGCTTTTTAGCCAAATCGACCATGTCCAACATATTGATGTTGTTACCTAAACCATCGTGGTTGCCATCGACTTGAAAGCTATCACCGACATTCGGTGCATGGCTGAGTTTGATTTGTAAACCTTCGAAGTCAATCAAGGGCTCTAATACATTGGGGTCGTAATGGCGGTCTGCCAATTCGGTACCTGTTTTGGCATCGATGATGGTGTAGCGATCGGTCTTGGTGAACTTCACTACCAAAGACTGGTTGCGTAAGTTATCACGCACATTCAAAGGTTCGCCTGCGAAGCTAGCCGCAACAGAGGTTTTGCCCTGACCTGTAACGAAGACCAACAGGTCATCTACAGATCCGCCTTCAACATAGGCACCAGTGCGCAACCCTGCTTTGGCAAGGTCTGCAGGAGAGCCCGTACGTGCTGGGTCTCCATAGGTACCAAACGAAAAACGTATTGACGATTTAGTAGGGTCAGCTGCCATCTGCAACTTCAAACGCTCGTCTAATGTGTAGTCGATAGGGTCGAGGCCTAATGCGTTTTGTTCAATGATGCCGTTGGCTTTGTTAGAAGGGCCAATGGAGATAGGGTCGTTACCATTTGGGTCAAGGGTGCTTAGCACCAAGTCGCCGTATAAACCGATAGATGCTTTTAGACCAATACTCACATCTTTGGTAGCCATGGGGTCTAACGGGTCAATGATAGTTTTGCGCGTGTTGTTGATTTGGTCTACTAAGCCCTGTAAGGTGGTTACACCTGACATGTTGATAGCGGAACCATTGATCTCCAATTTCTTGTTGTAGTCAATGTTGGTACTGAAAATATGCAAATCACGCACCACTTGGTCTATACGAACTTGGCCGTTGTAGGTGGTAGGCGTAATGCCCAGGGCATTGCCATCACCTTGTACCGTAGGCGTTGGATTGATATTGATAGGCTGACCATTTGGAACAGCGCTAATCACCAAATCGCCTTGTTGCACGCTGGCCGTTACGCCAATATTGGCAGTACTGTTGATAGCAGCGACTAAAGCTGTGACATCTTTAAAACCGGGTGCAACGGTGTGCCCGTTAATTTTTAAAGGACGCGTGTAATCGAGTTGTTGCGCTGGCACACGGATATCGTTAAAAACACTGGCTTTTACGCCGGTTTGCGAAGTCATGCTGTTGGTCACTGTCACGTCTCCACCAGACTCGTTGCCTGGACTAGGTGTCAGCACTACATCGCTGATGGACCGGCCCAAAGCGTCACGCACTTCTAAATCGATGCCATTGCTTGCGACATTCACAGACAAGTAATCTGTCAAGTCTGCTGCGCGCAATTGCATTTGTAAATCACTAGCAAGCGCACTTAAATCGTAATTGGAATCTAAAGGTTGAATATCGGCAATATCAATTGCAACACCACCCACCTTAAAAGAGAAGTCACTAAATGAGGCTTGAGAAATTTTGATTTTTGACGCGCCATTGATCCATGCGGCCACTTCACTAGGCGACAGCGGGGTGTTGGTCTGTGTTTCTAAAGCCTGCATAGGCACGCCGTTGAGTACAGTGGCACCCGCTGGAATTTGAATACCGGGTTCGCTGTCTGTGATGCGCGATGTGACGAGCTGCGCAGTTTTAGCGACAGGTGGCGCTGCCACGCCGTTACGGTCAAACACTTGTGCATAACGGACTTTGGCCATAGCGCCATAAAAAACGTCCATGCCGCGATAACCGTCTTTGTTAGATTTA
>Ga0209400_1001017_pt1 | contig 23860 bp, 26 predicted proteins | sample M_130807_EF_Meta_FD_187313 | JGI IMG/M metagenome (GOLD analysis project Ga0209400, IMG submission 187313) | Freshwater microbial communities from Lake Montjoie, Canada to study carbon cycling - M_130807_EF_MetaG (SPAdes) (version 2) | ecosystem: Environmental > Aquatic > Freshwater > Lake... | reverse complement strand
TGGTCACAAAGTTTGGTTTTCTCCAAGACTTTTTTTGATTTTCAAAAAATGGACAAAAAAAATGTCCAAAATTGAAAAGTCAAAATACTTTTGGGAAAAAAATTTCGTAAAAATATAATAAATTCCCAAACTAACTTAAAGAAATCACTACCCCATTATTTCTCAATTCCAACCACCTTGGCTATTTTCTTGATGATCTTGGTGTCCTTTTCATAGTCGTTGTCACCTTTTCCTCCCATGGACTCATAGATGATTGTATTGTATTGACTGTTTTTCTTGGAATCGTATTCCTCGCAATCAGGATATTTCTCTCTAAATGCTTTGAACATACAAATATTTTTATGTGCAATCTTCCGAATTGCTTTCCTTAATTTCTTATTTGCTTCATCTTCTTTCTCCCAAACATTATCTTCTTTTACATACATAACTTCTCTTTTTTTGTCTGTACAATGGACAGGTCGTTTTTCCACTTCCAAGGCCTGTAAGTTTTTAATGATTATATTGGAAATACCTTCAATGTAACCAACCTTCCCAACATTCTCTAAATCGGACACTTGCAATTGGACTGATTCTATAAAATCGCTAATATTCATGGCATCTTTGCAGGTCTCATTCAAAAAGACTTGTAAATTAAATGTTTTGTTATGTGAGTTTACATTGTTTACATTATTTGTAATTATACAACCTCCATTATTACAAGTTTTACAAATATCTAACATTTTGTTTTGCAAATCATAATTCTGCTTTTGTAATTCGTTATTATTTTTCACAACTTCCAAAACTAAAGACGTCAAATATTTTACATCACTTGCTTGAGGAACATTATAAGAATCTTTTGTATCATTTTCACTTTCATTTCCAAAAAGAAAACTACACGTTTTTTTATGTTTATACAAACCCTGTCTGTGCTTATAATTTTTACCACACAAACATAAAAATTCTACACTGTGCGAATTATCGGATTCGGCGTTTTTTTGTAATCCATTGTAATCCAAATTGTAATCCTTCGCATGTTTCAATGTCGTTGAATGACGAACCCATTCTGATTGTTTACTGCATTTAAAGTGACACTTTTCACAAATAAAAATTCGGCGTTTTTTGGCGTTTTTTTGTAATTCATTTTCCATATATTAGGATTACATTAAAAAACACCTAAATACTTTTTTGGGAAAACAATAAAATAATTATCATAACAAAACGATAATTATTTTTTTGGCAACCACATGCTAATTTTCAATTATGGTCACAAAGTTTGGTTTTCTCCAAGACTTTTTTTGATTTTCAAAAAATGGACAAAAAAAATGTCCAAAATTGAAAAGTCAAAATACTTTTGGGAAAAAAATTTCGTAAAAATATAATAAATTTCCAAACTAACTTAAAGAAACTTATCTTCAATTCTATTTAATAATTCTTCATTGTATACGAAATTACCAGTAGGTTTATATGATGCAATAGGAGTGTAATTTTTCTTTTGTTTCAATGCGTCTTGTTGACCCTGATTGTCAGACGGATTTTTTATATTGAACATCAAGTCATTCGGGTTTCTGTCCTCCAATTTCAATCTATTGTTATTTCGGTTGGCGCTTATACCCAAACCGTTATTATCAATGTTATCACTACCATCTATTTTTTGTCCATATTCATCAACAACAATACCTGTTTTCTTTTTTAGCTCTGTTCTTACATACGAAGGAACCCAATGCACCCAAGATATAAAAAGTGTATTCGGGTGTATATATCTAATATTAAATCCGTTTTCTTTTAATTTATCCATTAAATATGCAATACAAGATGCTTGATCATATTTTGGAACGCCAATTATTAATTCGGGAACAACAAACCAACAAAACTGTTCATCTACTTTTTGTCTTGACGTTGTTTTTATCCTTACGTGAATACGATTCAAGATTTTATTGTAAAGAGCCAATTTACTTAAATCGTATTGACGTTTCTTTTCATATAATTCATCAATATTCAATTTTTCTGAGAAATCTTCTATATTTTCCAAAGTAAAAATACTCGCCATATTAAAAGATTATAAGAAAAAAAGTTATTAAAACAAATGCATTTATAATTATTATAATACCAAAATACGTTTTTGAATATATGAATATTAAACATCTAGTCCTTTCAGGTGGAGGACCATCTTTGTTTCAGTATATATCCGTTATTCAACACTTGGATGAAAATAAAGTGATAGATTTGCATAATATTGAAAGCATATACGGAACGTCGGCCGGTGGTATTGTAGGCATTTTGTTATGCTTGAAATATGACTGGGAAACGTTGAACGATTACGCAATTATGCGTCCATGGCACGAATTATTCAATATTAAAATTACTGCTATATTTGAATCGTACAAAAATAGAGGCATTTTTGGTAAAAAAACCATTGAAAAAGCATTCAAACCATTGCTAGATGCTAAAGACTTGTCTATTAATATTACTTTGAAAGAATTTTACGAATATTCAAAAATAGAACTGCACATGTATTCCTTTGAAATTAATCAATTTAATACGGAGGACATTTCTTATTTAACACACCCCGATCTTTCACTTATAGACGCGGTAATGATGTCATCAGCGTTGCCTATTTTAGTAACTCCGGTAATAATTGATAATAAATGTTATATGGACGGCGGAGTTTCTGCTAATTATCCATTAAAATATTGTATAGACTCGGGTAAGAATGAAGACACTGTCCTCGGTTTATGTAATCAATATGATAGTCAACAAAAAAATCATGTTGATTCAACTTCTAATTTATTAGAGTTTGTTTTGTGCTTTTTTTTTAAAATGTTCAACAATTTGAGTTCTAAGATTGTTAATCCGAAAATCAAATATGAGGTAATTTGTAACGTAAAACATATTAGTTTACAATATTTAAAATCAACGTTAACTTCTATGGAGACAAGAAAAGAACTTTATCAAAAAGGTATAGAATCTGCAAATGAGTTTATGACATATAATAGTATAAAATCTTCAACGGTATAAAACTATTCCCAAAATTCTTTGGTATAACAGCAAACCTGCGTCTTGAATTGGGAGAATATATGCACATGTATCCCCATCGTTATTGTGAGAGTGCCATAAACCAGGCGGTGTGATAAACATTGACCCTTCTTTCCAATATACTTTTTTTGGATTTAGAATATTTCCATTTTCATCCAAATCATTACCTATTAAAGTATAAATATTTTCACTATCACTGCATTTTACACACAAATCCAAAGCAACGGAATTATGTTTATGCGGTTTTTGGGTAATTTTAGGTGGAAGTTCATTGTACAATGCCCACAATACTGGTGTAATTGTATTTATACCCAATTCTTCAGTGTCTTTATTACTTAGTAAAATTCCCTTTCTATTGTTATCTTTATTTGATAACTCGTCCAAACTTTGAACAAGAAATTCATTACTATAAACCGCCACTTTAAATATTTTTTTCTCGGCTTTACTTCCGAGATAATTTACTAAAGGACTATCGTTTACGTAATAAATTTGTAATTCTTCTTCGCCTAAATTTGTTATTTTTAGTGAAGAAAAACATGGACTAATTAGAATATCACCCGAAGAAACCAATTTTTCATCGTGATCATTATTATTATCATTATTATCATTATTATCATTATTATCATTATTATTAAGATGGAAAGATGCTTTACCGTTTATTATATAAAACAAATGAGATGTTGCATTGAATTCATCATATTGAATATTATTTAACTCTATAGTATCTTTTCCAGTTAATTTTACAAATGAAGCAAGCAAATTTGGCGTTGTTGATTTATATGATACATTGAATACATTTGAAAAATCTACGACGTTGATACCATAATTGCAGTCGTTAATATTTTTTTCATAAAAAGGAATATGATTTAAATATGGATTTACATTTTTTTCGTACTCATAAACCGAAATATATTCTTTTTCCATAAACGTATTTTTATATACAATTATATATTTAAGTTATTTTAAATTTAAATTTAAGTATACGTAAATTTTTTGTTCGGCTATTTATTATGAATACATTTGTTTGCACATATCTTTTATTTGTTTCTACGCCTTGTATTGCGTGATTTTTTATAGAAATTTCTAGTTTTTTTTGTTTTACTTGATTTTTTATTTTTCCCGCCATCTTGATATTTACTTGTAAAATAGGTACTATAAACTGGTTTTAAACTTACATCAAGTTTTTTATATAATTCAACCATAGACATAATTCTTTTGGAAATTTGTGTATTTATTCTTTCTGTTTGTTCATAAAACATGAATATGTAACTATGAGTTCCACTTCCTTTTGGTGGCGCAGGTCCTTTATATTTCAATAGTTCGTCTCCATTATTTACATTATTACCATCAATGTTTACGATTACCCAATGTAACAAATTTCCACCGACTGCATCAGGATCGTGCATTATCAAAGTGTATAAAGTATTTGGTTTTGCATTATATTCTATTTTAGGTTCCGAGTGTGTTTCTGTTGGCGTAAGAAATACACCATTTTTAATTTCTGAATTATTGTATAATATTTTCATAATCGTTTATTATACAATACATAATGATAAAAATTTACCTTTCTACTTTTCAAAAAAGTAGAGCAAAAGATTTACCTTTCTACTTTTCAAAAAAGTAGAGCAAAAGATTTACCTTTTTACTTTTCAAAAAAGTAGAGCAAAACATTTACCTTTCTACTTTTCAAAAAAGTAGAGCAAAACATTTACCTTTCTACTTTTCAAAAAAGTAGAGCAAAAGATTTACCTTTCTACTTTTCAAAAAAGTAGAGCAAAAGATTTACCTTTCTACTTTTCAAAAAAGTGGTGCAAAACATTTGGCTCCACCTTTTCTAAAGGTGGAAAAAGGTGGATCTAGAGCACAGTATTCAAAAACTCGTTCAAGGTCTCTCTCGTTGGCTTCGCATCATATTCAATAATTTGTCCATCTTTTAATAATTTAATAGTAGGGAATCCTTCAATATTATATTTATTCATCATTTGTTCAGTTTCAGCGCTTTCTGTGGTGCAATTAACATCAGTAAATATCACTTGATAACCATTAATTGTCTTATTCTGGTATTGAGTTTTTAATTCATTCCAAATAGGTTTGGCTGTTTTACAGTGCGGGCACCAGTCGGCATAAAATAACATTAATTCAGCTTGTTTTGATGGTCCCGAACTACTTGAACTACCTGAATCAAATTCTCCTTCACCATTTGCACGGTAACTTGTTTTCAATTTTGGTGAAACGTGATTATAATAATAATAAATTGCTAAAATTATAAATATAATAACACCGACAATAATCAATATTGTAGTAGTTGACATTTTTGCACCAGTTGACATTATTCGTGAATAAAAAGAATTTGAACTTTTAACCATAGGGGTTGCGCCAGCCATTTTATTCATATTTACAAAATTATTCATATTTGTATATATATAATTGAAAAGAAATTAACGTTGATGTTAAACGAATATATTTGAATATCATATAAAGGTTTTTCAACTTATATAATTATTATACAAATTTATCATAAAGTGAATAAATTATGATAATGCGAAACGTAAATGGAGAACTAACAAAAATAAATAAATATGATTATGCAAATGATATGATTTATTATGAAAAAATAATGAATATTAAAAAAGAATTTACTAAAGAACGACTTTGTTGTGAAGAAGAAGATGTTGTTGTTAAGAAAGTAAACTCTTTCTTTTTACCTAAAAAATCTGATAAAAAACAATCATCTTCACTGCATACTATTAGCAAATTTATAAATGTTCAAATTGACTAAAACAAACTTTTGGTTACAAAAATAATCAATAATCCAATAAAAAAACTAAAAAAATAACTACATATTATATTCGCGTTTAACTGATGTGTCATTTCTTCTGTTTTAGAATTATTGTAAGATAATTTCATTTGATTCGTTTGTATTATATTCAAATAGAATGTGTAACTCAATATGATTATGATTATAAGTTTCATAAACATTGACGTTTTGAAGAAATTACTAATTGGACTAATAACAAACAATACAATTAGAAAAATAGAAATAAAACAACAGAGGCAAATATTTTTTGTAGATGAAAATTCCATATCAACGGCAATTATTGTAAAATATTTTTATATAAATATAATATATATATTAAATTATATAATATAATGACTATTAGAAAAACAAAAAAAAACAGAATATTTACAAGAAAGGATTATAATGCAGGCGATGGTATGATAACAAGTGTATGGGGGCCTCCTTTATGGCACTATCTCCACACAATGAGTTTCAATTATCCTGTAAATCCTACGTTAGAAGATAAGATGCATTATAGAAATTTTATTTTGAATCTTAAATACGTTTTACCATGCAAATATTGTAGAATGAATTTAAAAACTAATTTTAAGCAATTACCTATTAAAATGTACGATATGAAAAATCGTGAAACATTTTCCAAATATGTTTATAATTTACATGAGTTGGTAAATAAGATGTTGAATAAAAAATCCAATCTCTCTTATTGTGATGTGAGAGAAAGATATGAACATTTTAGATCGCGTTGTACAGATGAGAGACCCAAAGTTTTTAAATACAAACCTTATTCAAAAACAATGAAAAATAAAGGTAAAGGTAAGGAAAAGGGTTGCACGGAACCTTTATATGGAAAAAAATCCAAATGCATTATTAACATTGTCCCACAAGAAGAAAAAGGTCCTAGCATTCAAATAGATGAAAAATGCATCAAGACTAGGGAATGAATATTTATTTAGATTATTTGGAATAAATGGAATTATATTGATATTGACATTTTTGGTTTTTATCAAATAAAATATTTATTTATATATAATACTAACTACGCAAGATTCTAAAATGAGTATTTGTTTAAATAAAGAATCAATAGATGAAGTTTTTTTATGGCTTGCAAACAAATATGATGAAAATAGTATTGTTGAATTAAATGATGAAGAAACTGCTATGCTAAATGATATGTCAGAAAAATTGAACGATGCATTTAAATCGCGAAATGTTGCATTCAATATTGATGGATTTAAAATGCTGGTAAGAAGATTGTGTCCATTACCAGTTAATAATGGATTAATTGGAGGCGTAGGACCTTTAACTGAATATAATGTTGAACAAAGACAAGGTAAATATGCTTATTTAAAGTATGATTTAACAGCTATTGTATTCTTATTAGTTTCAATATATATATTATTTTTATCATATAAAGAATTTAACAGTTTGGCATGTAATATTACTGGTAATGACATAACTACATTATCAGAAGACGCACGATCAACATTGAAAGGTGCAATTGAACAATTTTCAAATAGCGACAAAGAAACTACCTTTGTAGCCTATATTTTCAATATATTTTTATTTTTTGGTAATAAAATTGTAGCAGTTCAAGAACAACGTATAAGACAAATCATTTTTGATTCTTTAAGTGCAGGTATTGTTGATTTTTCCAAATTAGCTGTTTCAACTTGTACAGGAAACGCGGACTCAATTGAAACACTTATAAAAACTACGTTTTATCCTACTGCAACTGCATCATGTATCTCGGATACTGCGGTAATTTACTCAAACAGATTTTATGAAAATCAAAAAACAACTTCACAATTGTTACTAACAAAGTTAAAAACAAGCACATTGAATGTTATTAATCTTACATATATTGGTGCTTCATTAGGCTGGCCATCACTTTTATATATTTCTTATAGAATACGAGGTGTTGTAAGAGAAAACATTAAAAATAGAGAGACTGCTTTATTAGAAGGGGGAATTGGATTTTTCAGGAAATCAAGAAAGTTTAGGAAATCAAGAAAGTTTAGGAAATCAATGAAGCAAAGAAAGACACGACAATATAAAAGACACAAGAAAGTTAGACGCAGTAAAAAGCAAAACAAATAACGGTTGAAGAATTATGTTCATAAATAAAAATTGGTTAATTTATTTATGAATAAAATTATATTATTACTTCTGTTTACATGCCAAAACTAGAAAAGTCGTTTAACACAGGAACTGGTAAAAATTTGTTATTACTACTATTATTAAGAGAATTAAAATTAGAAAAAGGTAAAAAATTATTATTACTGCTATTGGCACTATTGGCACTATTGGCACAATTACCATTATTATTGTTAACAGAATTAAAATTAGAAAAATGTGAAAAATTGTTATCACTAGTGTTACTACCGTTATTACCGTTACTACCGTTATTACCGTTACTACCGTTATTACCGTTACTATTAACAGAATTATAATTAGGCACTTTTTTGCATTCAAATGATGGTTCTGGGCATCTAGCACATGCCGGACAAGGAGGACACTTTTCTTGTCTTGGACATGCCGCGGACGAAGGACATGCTGGGCATACTGGCGGAACAATTTCTGATTTTAAAATATACAAATCATCGTGCCCTGGAGGAATTTGACTTTTTGGAATACCTTGTGGTAATGAATCATTATAGTCATATGACGATGATTGTGGTGATGATTTGGGCAATGATTGAGGTGATGATTGTGGTGATAATAATGAGGATGGTTCTGATGCTGGCGACGAAGATGATTCAATAGAAATATTGTAAGCCTGGTTACTATTGTTTACGTTTGCGCCATTTACTCCTGTACTTCCAAAATAAGTTGAAGGTGTATTGTTATAAGTGCTATAATTTGAATTAAATGGGCTTGATACATTTTGATTTGACGATAATAGATTTGGATTATTTATTGTATAAATATAAGATCCTTTAGGCGTATTCACCTTAATTGCTTGGTGTCCTTGATAATTTATTACCATAGCTGTTTCACCATTTGGTCCATCAAAATGTTTGTTGTCTGAATTACTTGTAAAATTAGAAAAAGCTTCTTTCTTTTTAGTTATTGTTATTATAGTTGAAGTATTAAATTGATCGTTGTTATGATTTTTAAAAGTTTGTGGATTGTCTCCTTTAGATAATGTTACCAGAAGGTTTGGTTTTCCATCGCTCCCCATATTTACTTTAACTGAACCTCCATTTTCTCCATAGAAAGTAGCGCCATTTGTTAATTGAGAATAGGTTCCAGAATAATGATTGTAATTGTCGTATTTAGTAGAATTCATACTATTTGTATTAGTACCAGTAACACCGGTAATATTAGTAGCCCCAGTAACATCAGTAACACTATTACTTTTTTTATCTTCTTCTGGATTTACAGTAAACATACCATTGAAACTTCCTGTAAAAGATTCTTTATTGTAATTTCCTCCTAAAAACGAACATAATACTAAACCTAATAATAATATTAAAAATAGAAATAATGCTTCAGTGTTCATTGTATAATTTATATTGTGAAAAAAATGTTATTATTATTGTTTATTATTATAATTTTAAAAATAATTGAATTAAAAATTATAATAAAATACAATTAACACATTAAAGTTATCTAATACATAATGGTAATGGTTAAAGACTGCGATTATGAAGTCGGTGAAGGAATCACACTTGACGAAGGCCTAACAGAGACAAAATCAAATACGGATACAAAGGTAAAAAAAACTAGGGTGCGTTCAGTATTCAATTTGAATCGTTTTTATTTAGATGATACAAGTATATTAGAAATAGGTGCAGACGAGGCAGGACGAGGGCCTCTTTTTGGAAGAGTTTATAGTGCAGCTGTAATTTTACCTAAAGATGATAGTTTTGATCATTCTAAAATGAAAGATAGCAAAAAATTTCATTCTAAAAAACAAATTGATGAAGCGGCGGATTATATTAAAAAAAATGCGATTGCGTGGTATGTGAGTTTTGAAGATGAGAAAACGATTGACCAAATCAATATATTACAAGCGACTCAAAAAGCAATGCATAATGCTATATTGGAAACTCGCAATCAGTATAATGAAAAAATGAAAAAACAAAAGAAAAATGAAAATGACGATTATAAATTTTATTTGTTAATAGATGGTAATTATTTCAACCCTATAACATATTTTAACAAAGTTGCAACAAAGCTAGAAACAATACCATATTCTTGCATTGAAGGTGGTGATAACAAATATACAGCGATTGCAGCAGCTTCCATATTAGCAAAAGTTGAACGAGATAGGTATATTGAAGATTTATGCAAAGAACACCCTGAACTAATTGAAAATTATGGAATTGATCAAAATAAGGGTTACGGAGCAAAACGACATATAGATGGTATTAAAGAACATGGTATTACAATTTGGCATAGGAGAAGTTTTGGTATTTGTAAAACCTTCTCCACCTTTTAGAAAAGGTGGAGCCAAATCTTTTGCTTTTTGGTCGTTGTAATACGTGAAGGCTAATTTCTCTTTTTTTGAGTTTTATTTCGCACAGGCATTTATAATAAACAAAAAATTGAATAATAATGAAGAGCTTATTTCATTCTTCTACTTTGTTTTCTTTTTCTATGTCTTGTTTGTTTTCCTTTTCTATTTCTTGTTTTATTTTTTTGTTTCTTCATTCTTTTACCACCCGAAGGTGTAGCATTATTAAAATCGTCTACAATTTTTTTTCCTATACTTGTACCTGTTTTTTGATTTATTAATCTTTTTGTTTCTTTTGCTACATATTGTCTTTGCGCTTGATTATCTAATATTTCTTGGGTTCTTGGTCTATAAAATCTTGACCGACTATTTTGAAAAGGAACAGTCATATTCCCCCTTGAAGGTAAAATAAATTTAGAAAATGCCCCAGCACCCTCGCTACCTACGAATGTACCTTTTTCTTTTACATTTACATTATCATAACCAGTAAATTCTATTAAATATTCTTCATTTAATTTCAAATCTCCGGATTTGACTTCTTCTAAAAATTGGTTTTGTTCTGGTAAAAATTCCATATATAATAAATATAATTATAAAAATTTAATTTGTTAATAAAATAATGACACCAAATATATCCGCTAATAATTTATCACGTAAAATTCTTTGGTAATTTTAGACCTTTTTACTTTCATAAAAAGTAAAGCAAAAAGGCTGAATTTTTGGCTCCACCTTTTCTAAAGGTGGAATAAAATTGAAATCTTTTTTTATATTTGTATGATACATAAATAAATATAAAATGGTCAAAATTTGTGTGTTTGATACTGAAACTACTGGTTTACCTCCAATTTTAGATGGAAAAGATTGGAATGAGAGAAATGTGAATGATGGAAAATTACTCAATTTTGCTGACCTTTCTAACCCGTCTTCTTTGTGGAAACAAGTGCTATCTTCATGGCCTAGTATTATTCAGTTGAGTTATATTGTTTATGATTTAGAAACCCCTAGCAACAGCAAAATTTTCAATAAATATATTGAGATCCCAGACGACATACTGATACCAGAATCTTCTATAGCAATTCATCATATTGACAGAGAAAAAATCAGGCGCGAACCAGCTGAAAAAAAGGCACTGGTTGCGAATGCGGTCGCAGAATTTATGAATGATATTATGGACCCTGAGGTTGTTACAGTGGTAGGTCATAATGTTCAATTTGATCGTAAAGCGGTAATTGCTGAATTGTTGCGTTTATCGGGTGCAAATGTGGGGGCAGAAACTGAGAAACAATTGCAATTTTTAATGAATAATAAGAAATTCACGTGTAGCATGGAAGTAACAGCTCCTATTTGTAATATACAAATTGCGGTAAATTATAAAGATAAAAAAACTGGCGAAGATAAAGTATTTTATAAGGTAAAAAGTCCAAAATTAATAGAATCATACCAATACTATTTTGGTTATTCCCCTGATGGTGATGCATTGCACGATGCTTTAATTGATGTAATATTATGCTTAAGAGTTTTCATTAAATATAAATACAATGAAGACGTTTGCGGTAAAAATGAAATTATTACAGAATATATCAAAAGAATATCTCCTCAAGGATATGTTTGCAATTTAGAGAAAGCAAAAATGGATTCTGCCGACGTTGACATTGAAAATATAAAATTAGAAATAATAGACCCGTTTGATGAAAGTGACAACTTAAGCACAAAGACAAACACAACAACAAACACAACAACAAGCTCAACTACAAAATCAAAAACAAAATCAAAAAGTAAAAAAGGCGGTAAAAAAAATAAAAAACAAAAGACAAAAACAAAAAGAAGAAGGTCTAAACGACTTTTAGCCGCTGCTGCAGTTAAAAAAAGTGTAAAAAAGTAGAGCAAACCTTTTGGCTCCACCTTTTCTAAAGGTGGATTAGGCAGAACACATCTCACAAATCTCATCCTTTTCTTCCACCTTTTTCTTCTCCGGTTCTATGGTAAATTGTTGGGCCTGATGTTTTGCTTTTCTTCTCAAATAATAAATACCTGTTTTCAAGCCTTTTTTCCATGAATAAAAGTGCATTGATGTAAGGGTGTTGTATGTTGGGTCTTCAACCCATAAATTCATTGATTGACTTTGACAAATAAATGCGCCGCGGTCAGCAGACATATCTATTAAATGTTTCATTGGCATTTCCCAAACAATTTTGTATTTATTTCTAATATGATCGCTCAACATGGATAATTGTTGAACACTTCCCTTGTTTGCAATAATATTGTTTTTAATTTGTTCGTTCCATAATCCCAAGTCAATAAGTTCTTTCATCAAATATTTATTAACTACAACAAATTCACCTGCTAATGTGCGGCGACTATATAAATTACTTGTAAACGGCTCAAAACATTCATTGAAACCTAAAATCTGTGATGTTGATGCAGTTGGCATTGGAGCAATTAAAAGTGAATTACGTAATCCATGAGCAATAATAGATTGTTTTAAAGCATCCCAATCGTAACGTCCGGGCGTAGGCTCTACGCCCCACATATCAAACTGCAGCATTCCTTTTGATGCAGGCGAATCTTCAAATGACTGATATGCTCCAATATGTTTGGTTTTCAATCCATGTGATAATCCATTTGTATACTTTGTTTCATAAATTAATTGCGCAGTGTTATCAAAATCTATTTGAGACACATACCTTTCTTTAATAGCAATAGCAATTTCATTACTTTTTTCTAGTGCTGCATGATAAATCGTTTCAAATATCAGTTTGTTGACTTCTTTTGCTTCATCACTATGAAATGGAATATCCATTAAAATAAATGCATCCGCCAAACCTTGAACACCAATACCAATGGGTCTGTGCAACATATTACTGCGCTCCGTTTTTGGAGTTGGATAGTAATTCACATCTATTACTTTGTTTAAATTATTGGTTACTACTTTTGCTACTTCATGTAGTTTTTCATAATCAAATTCTTTGGTCTTTTCATTTACAAAAGTAGGAAGCGCAATGGAAGCCAAATTACATACGGCGGTCTCTTTATCGTCAGAGTACTGTACCACTTCTGAACATAAATTAGACGATTTTATCGTGCCAAGGTTTTGTTGATTTGATTTTTTATTTGCAGCATCCTTAAAAAGTAAATAGGGTGTTCCAGTTTCCATTTGAGCGTCCAAAATTTTAAACCACAAATCGCGAGCATTCATCGTTTTACGAGCCTTTCCGTCGTTCTCATATTTTGTATACAATTCAACGAATTTTTCGCCATAGACGTCCGATAAACCCGGACACTCATTTGGACAAAGTAACGACCATTTACCGTTTTCTTTTACGCGTTCCATAAACAAATCGCTAATCCATAAAGCATAAAATAAATCGCGAGCTTTTGATTCTTCGTCACCGTGGTTTTTCTTCATTTCCAAAAAGTCCTCAATATCAGGGTGCCAAGGCTCTAAGTAAATAGCAAAAGAACCATTACGTTTGCCGCCACCGTTTTTAACTAATCCATTATGTAGCATATAATTATGCTCTTCTTTCATGTGTAAATCATACAAAGTTCCGCTGTATTCTTCTTTAGTGATGTTTTTGATTCTTGTTAACAAATATTCATTGTATTTGAAAAATTTGAAGAACTGATTTTCATCGTAAGATATATTCATTAAATCACAAATATCCTTTGTTTTTGGCACTCTAAGACAATAGCTGATTTTTTTATTAGTTATGATACCACGTTTAGTATCATGACTTTCACCAACGCGGTCTCTTATATATCCACTTGTCAATAGACCCATTTTGAGACAAATAAATCTTACGCCTTCAATCAAACTTCTTGAAGTATTATCAAATACCAATTCTTTGTGATTGCAACCATCTGTATCAAGCAAACCCTTCAAAATAAATTTAGATTTGCTTATTGGAAGATTTAACCATTTACTATGAATATATTTATTTTTATGCACATCATAAACATCATTATATCTAAAAGGCATGTTAAGATTTTTATTCCATCTAATTCGCGTCGTATTTTCATCTACATAAATTCTGTATTGAGTGCATTTCTTTTCAAAATAATTTACTGCAAAATCTAAAATGTGTTTTTTATTTGTTGTATGCAAACACAAGTATCCATTTTGGTCTTCGTTATGCATACTTCCATCGCCTAATATAATTCCATACATATAACAATCGTCTTCAGTTAGATTCTGAATATCAAAACTATATTCAGGAATTCTATAAATTAACATATCATCATGAGTCAATTCTTTCACATCAACCCATTCAAATGATGCAATTTTTTTATCTAGTCTATTTTTGATTACATTATAATTTAATCCTTTCTTTTGATCTCTCAAAACAAACAGTGGATGCTCAGGTGTTACTTTAAGATTGTCTATGCAGTGCATAGTTTCAATATTATAAATCTCGCCTTCATAAGGATGTTCTAGAACGTTTTCAATAGTTTCGCATTCGCCATTTACATTGAATATTTTTGTTTCGCCCAATGAACAATGTTGTATTTGAATTGGACCATTGGTTGTATAAATAATAGTTTCAGGATGAACACATTGGTCAACATAGCGTGCTGTATTATTAAAGACTCGTAACATGGGAACAATGCCATTAGATGCACCATTTGTACCATGTATGTGACTACCTTTCGCTCGTATATTATGTATATGTAAACCAATACCACCTGCCCATTTTGATATAATCGCACAATCTTTCAATGTATTATAAATTCCGTCCAAACTATCGTCTTCCATGGCAATCAAATAACACGAACTCAATTGGGGACGTTGAGTTCCTGCATTAAAAAGTGTTGGGGTTGCGTGCGTGAAATATTTTTGTGACATCAAATCATATGTTTCCTTTATTAAGCGAAGCTGTGTTTCATGGTTACCGCTACTAGAACTACCGCCGTTTGGATTTACATGAATGCCAACAGAAACACGTAACCACATATGTTGAACTCGTTCAACTACTTTATTGTGCAATCTAAATAAATATGCTCTTTCTAATGTCTTGAAGCCAAAAAAATCAATTAAATAATCGCGACTATGGTCAATCATATCATCCAGTTCACCCGAATTTTGTTCTATAAAGTCCCATATATATTTGGCTATTAACGGTTTGTGTGTTCCATGAATATCTGCAAATTCATACAAACTCTTCATAATATTTGAAAAAGATGATTCTGTGTTTTTTTGATGATTTGAAATGACAATTCTAGAAGCAAGAACTCCATAGTCTGGGTGTTGCGTTGAAAGAGATGCGCACTGTTCTGCCGCTAACTCATCTATTTTAGCAGTTTCAATCTTATCATATAACTGATCAATAACTTTCATTACCAAAGAAGAATAATTAATTTGAATACCGACTTCTTGTCCTAATTTTTTAATGCGATTTAATATTTTATCAAATGACATTTCTTCTAGATTGCCATCTCGTTTTGTTACACGCATATCATTCTCTGTGGTATTATTATTAATAATATTATTATTCATATGGTTCTGTTATAATATACATATTTAAAAATAGTTTTAAATGTTTTTTATTTTTATATAAAATATATATATATATATAAATAAAAATATACCACATTGAATTGATGAATAATAATAATATATTATTGCTAGTACTATTTATCATAATAGTTGGATTATCATTAGGATTACCATTATTTTATAATATTTTTAAATCAATTAAAATGATAGAAAACTATCAAAATTACGATATAAATAATAGTATGAGCACAAATTTAGGAGGAGATGAAGGTAAATATCCATTTCCTGAAACAGACCTTCTTGTAGAAGATACTTATCCAGCAACGGGACATAAAGGTATCTCAAATAATGGTGCTGCTAATATATGGTGGCATTATCCTACTTTTCAATTAGGATCTTATGATCAAATAACAAATAATATTAGATACCCTAATAATCCAGACGAGGGCACATGTATGCCTGCTAGTATGTGTCAAACATTGTACAAAGAAAAACAATTAAAAACCAATTATGTGAAACCTTTACCACCTATTAATCCTAACTGCGGTACAAGAGTCGGATATTTTGATACGAATATTAATTTGTTACCATTTAGAACAGACATGCCTAACATTTTGTATTAATTTTGCACTAATTTTGCACTAATTTTGCACTAATTTTGTAATTTTATCAAACATAATCCTCCGTGATTAATATCACTGTTATATTCTTTTTTAATTTTGGGTTTTTTATTAGGTGCGCGATGTTCGTATCCTGTTATTCTCTCTTTTTCAATAATATTCCATACGTTTTCTATTGCTTGAATATTATTTTTAAACCAGTTTTTGTTACGTAAAACTAGAACACAACTCAACTTTTCTAACTTCCAATAGTTTGATTTAATATAGGTCATATTATGCGGCGATGATTGATATAGTTCAACGATATCTTCCTCCCATTTTAAGATGTCATCCATCTTTACTATATTCAATGGCTTGTAAACATAGAATGGTTTGGCTTCTGAAATATTATGAAAATAAATAACAACGCCTTTTTTGTCCAAAACTTTTACATTTGTCTCTTGATGTTCGCCGCAATCTGACGCTGATTCGGCGGCTTCTAATTCTTTGAAAAACTCGTTAGCGCTTTCATATTCAACAAATTTAGTTTCCAAGAAATCGCATTCATCTAAATCACAAACTTCCATTTGTAATTGCATTTGAACCCAATATTCCTTTTTTGGTATTCCATTTATTTCGCGATTTACAATATTTTTAATTTCCAACATACGTCCAAAACGGTCAGAATTCACATCTATATTAATTCCATCCGGTGATGCTCCCAAAAAATGATAGTTGTCATGTTTTATACAACCGAAATCGGCTACTGTTGTGTTATATAAATGTTCATACAACATAACGGAGAGAGGCTCATATTTTTGTCCCCAATGAAAGGGTGTATTAATATTAACCATTGCTTGCATGGTAGTATTTCCATTTTTATCGTCATCACTTTTTTTTAATGGTTGGCATTTTTCATATATAAGTTGATTTATGGTAGATTGACTCTCAAATGCTTTATATGCATTACTTGCAGTAATTAAATTGTGACGAAATTTATACCATTCGTCTGTTCGTTGTGTAGGTTGAGGTTTTTGTTTAATATGTTCAATTTTATCCAAAATAATCTGGTTCTTAGCACTTTTATCAAGGTCGTCATTCTGTAATTCTGTTTCAGTTAGTATACTATTGTTGGTATTGTTGGTATTGTTGGTATTGTTGGTATTGTTGGTAATAGATCGCTCTGGATAAAATGTGCCGATAAATATTTTAAAAGCCTCTTCTAATAAATCATCTAAATCATCTTCTACCCAATCATTTTCCAGGATATCATCTTCAAATTGAATATAAAATAATTCTTTGATGTCTTCTAAAAATTCTTCTTCAAAATCAGGCTCACTAATTGCAGTCGGGTTTTCATTCATATAATCCTCCATTAAATATAACGCGGATTCAATTAATTCTAATGCATTGGTTTCATCATCAAAAATATTTGGGATTACTTCATCCTCAAAAATTAAAGATTCTAATATGTTTTCCAATTCATTTAATTCATGTAAATATTTTTCTGTGTTGTTGTTGTTCATATATTTATTATAATAATATATACGTTATTTACTTATATATTATTATATCAACAATTAAATATATCAATTTTATTCAGCCAGTTTGACTAAATTCAATTGTTTTGTAAATAAAAATTTCTTTGAGTTGGTAGTGCGTCGTTTAATATTACAATTTAAACACGCAATTACAAAATTATCTTTATTATGTCCTTCATCGTTGTTAATACGGTCCACACTCCATTGAGTTAATTCTCTCACAATTTCATAAAGAACAACAACTTGACTGTTACAATAAAAACATTGCATATCAGTTTCTATTATTTTTTTCAATATACAGTCAAGATCAATAAATAACGATTCGTTATATTTGTTCTTCAGTAAATCCTGCTGTTTGTAACTTGATATTTTTCTCTCTATTTCTTGTCTCAAAAGGTTTTTTTCGTGAATATTTATATCCTGGGATAGTTTATTATGCATTTCTTTAATTAATTGTAATTGTATATCGTAATTTAAAAATACAGGGCTGATATTATATTTGTTCATGATTTCTCTTTTTTTAACTTCATTTTTAACGCGGTTGGCGCGCTTTATTAAATATCTATTATTAGTCCCGGTAATTGATATACTTCTATTTGTTTCGTCGTTTGATTCAACTGATTCATCTGTTGGTTGATTCATCTCCTATACTTTAATTTATATCTTTATTAAATTACATTTGAAATTGATATAAAAGTAAAAATAATATAATATATTTTCACGAAAAAGAGTTAAACTTATTGTAATATACTACTGTATATTAGTATAATACAAATGGAAATAGAAGACTCTAATGAAACTAAAAATAAGGAACTAGAACCAGTGCAGGAATCTTCAAAACCTCAAGAAGAATGCATTGAATTAAAAAACATTAAATATAAAACAATGTTAATTAATGGTGTTGCGCTGAATGAGTCTAAATCATCTCAAAGTTTACATAACCTTGACAAATTTTTGGAAAATGAGAAAAATAGTAGTGAAAATGAACCATGGTGTAAACTCAATAAAACAATTAAAATTAAAAAAATAACTGAATATGTTATTGATGATTATAAACAACAACATGAATTAGATGAATTTGAATGTGAAAACCTAATCAAGTTTTTAAAAGATTGTTTGGATAGAAAAAAACTACAGCGCATTAAAGATGTAATATATGATAAGGAAAATGGGACAATAAAAGAAATTCCTGCACTAACTTACGTAAGAACAACAAAACATTTCACATTAAAAAATATAGAAAAAAGAATATCCACCTTAAAATCTTTGCCTCAAAATAAATCAAATAAAAATTATAATAACAATCATAAAACCATCAAAAACAAAAACGACGATGGGGAGCGCGACAATGAAGCAGATGCAGATGCAGATGCAGAACAACAGGATAAATAGTTTGATTATTCATCTTCTTTTCGTTCCCAAAAATAACTCATTATGTCTTGTTTAAATTCATCTGAAAAATTTTCGGTTGGTATAATAATACCATCTTTATCATAAGTAATATCTTTAACTGGAGAATATTGATGTTTTGCTAAAACAGTTGTTCTCTCAATATAATTTCTATTTTTCTTTTTTCCATGATAATAGTGTCGTACTACTCCTGGAACATATCCTAAACGTAGAGTTTTTGCTTTTTCTTGAAATTCTAACATGCTGTTATTATAATCATCACTATATTTGGCGTTTACATAGTGCTTACTTTTATTGATTAATGCGAATGCCATTATATTATCACCCGATCCTAGAACTCCTACGTCATATAGTTTACCGATTTTTTCATATGCTTTACGTGTGATAGCCCATGCGAAGCCTGGATGCCAATAATCTAACCCCTTGCTGGTATATTGTTTATTTTTTGCATAACTGTATCCAAAACTATTAAAAATGTTTAGAGTTGTTTCATCTTTATCCATATCTACTGCGTGACTGAATATTTGAACAACATCTTTATATCCATTTAAAATTTTAAGTGTGTCTAATGACCATGTGTTACTTTCAAATTCAACATCAGCATCTATCCATGCAAAAGCCTTGTAATTTTTTGGTAACAATTTTTTTACTGCCAAATTAACCATATTTTCTTTATGCCAAATGGGGGTTTCGCTTCGTATTTGAAGGTGCTTTGGATTGCTTGATTTTGTAACAATAAATTTTTGTTCTTTGTACGCCATTTCAACAACATATAATTCTACGTTGTCGTCTTCATTCATTCTATTGACAAATTGATTGAATAGTTGATATCTTCTAGCATAAAGACATGGGTTGGAAATTACTACTATTACGTTTAATTTTTTTTCAATAGGATTATTATTATTTAATGCTAATTTAAGTTCGTTAATTTTAAAGTTAATGTCGTCAATTTCTATTCCGTTAATAACTGTCATTCCTATACCTAATATTATTATATTATATAATAAAATATTAGTAAACAACGAAAACTACAAAAATTTTATTTACTATTTTTTACTAAAATAATAGTAAATACAAAAAATCCTATTTGTAAGTTATAAATGATATTTTTTATTATTTATAATTTATATAAAACCAAAAAATACATTCTACGCAATGAATGAACCAATACAATGGAAATGGAGCAAAGGTTTGAACTATGATAGGTCAAAAAGAATAATCAAGGAATCAATGGATGATAATTTTAATAAAATTGTGGAGGAAACTGCATATACGTCATCATTAAATCATGATGAAAACACATGGGAAATAATGAATAATAGTTTATTTGATAAAGGATTTGTCCAAAATAGTAAACGAGAAGATACTGATAAAAAATTGTCAGAGAGACAAATGATGTGTCAAGTAAATATGAATCCTTATTTAATAAATAATAGTTATGTTCAAGATTTGTCTGTTCATGACCAGTATATGAAACCAGTTTCAACAAATTATAAGGAAAATATGGAAACTTCTGAAAATTTACAAAATGCATAAAATAGATAAAAATAATAGAAAATAATATTTTTAGTGTAAAAGGCTTAAACATGTTTGATTAAAATTAACTAATAACTATAATAACATGAATTCAAATGCTTTAATGACAACATATACAACACAAAATGATTTATTATTGAACAATTTAATGGAGTTTTATAAAAAGGAAGAATATTTGGATAAAATGCTGAAAATTATTACAGGAGATTCAAAAATTTCATTGAGAATAGTAGACTGGTTTGCTACAAATTATGCTAAGAAATTTTATACATTATACAATATAGAAGATGATTTTGGAAATTTGAAACGTTTTAAGGTATATTTTGATTATAAATTAAAACTAAAAGCATATAGTAAGCGTCGTTTTGACCCTTTTTGTAGATGGGAACGCATTAGTATTCCATATAAAGGAGACAAATATATTGAAACAACAATCGGTCAGCTCAATTTTTTTAAATGGGCTATTGAAAATAAAGTTATTGGTTACATTGAAGAAAATTATGAAACTATTGAAAAAGATATGAATACTCGTAATAGCACATCTAAACGAAAAGAATTAAAGATAGATAATTCAAAAACAAGAAAGAAGAGGGAAGAACTATCTATTTCAGCTACAAAAAGTATTAAAAAAGAGGAAGTTGAAATTGTTGTTCAATTTCATTAATATTTGTGATTTTATGAGATAAAAATCCAAGATATGTACAATTTATCTAGATGATTGCGTGTTTTTACCATATCTCCGTTGTATGCATTGTAAATATCTTTTACGTGATAAAATCTTGCAAAAAACCCAAAGAACATTATCAGAGTCAAGAAGACAAGTAATAATTTATTCGTTTCATTTGATAAAATTTTTCTAAAAAATATATAATGCGTCATATTACAGAATACTGCGTAAATAATTGTATGAAACACTACTGAAACAATTATTGGTATTAATATACTTGGTTTAAACATTTCATGAACTCCAAGTTTAGGGTTTGTTGTGTCTAAATATAATTTTGTAAACATAATATTATATTTAATTTATATAATAATAGTGTATATTATATATAAAATATATATAAAATGCTATTAGATAAATATTTGAGTTATAATAGCAAAGTAATTATTGCGGTTATTTGTAGTGGTTTTTGGATTTATTTCCGAACTTCTGATTGTTACAAATTGATTCCTAGAATGCATATATTCCCTATTGTATTTGTAATGACATGGGTATATCTAAATTATTATGAACCGTTGTTTTTACCAATAGGTTTGATTGCGCTGATTGCGTATTCAAAATGGTTGAAATAAAAATATTAATATTTTATTCGTATTTAAATTTATTTGTATTTAAATTTATTCGTATTTAAATTTAAATATATTTGTTTTGATTAATTAACTAAAACTATTTAAACTGTTTAATTTTATGGGAAATGCGACTTCAATGAATAAAATCAATTTTGAGGATATTCAATACTCTTTGCATAATAAAGATAACTATATATTAATAAATACATTGGAAGAATCGTCTCAAGATTGTTTATTACCCAATACAGTTAGCCCTGAAAAAGAGACTGCTATCATTAATCATCTAATTCAAAATGGGAAAAAAGATATAAAACTCGTCATTTATGGCAAAAATTGCAATGATGATAAAATATATAAAAAATATAACCAGCTGCAATCATTGGGATTTTATAATGTCTATGTTTACACCGGAGGTTTATTTGAATGGCTAATGTTACAAGATATTTATGGAGAGAAAGAATTCCCAACTTCAAAAAAGGAACTAGACATTTTGAAGTACAAACCGCAAAAAAAATTGAATGTCCACTTGTTGGAATATTGAATGCTGCCTGCGTGTTCTAGGACTTTGAGTTACATCATGTTTTTATCCATAGCCAGTATTTTTTCTATTTCTTTATTGCATAATTCATCTGCTCGTTTATTATCTTCTCTGTAAACATGATTAAATATAATATGTGTAAATTTTAATTTCAATTCCATTGCTAGCTTATTCAGTTCACTTATATTACTTGATCTCACCTTATTATGACCATTCATTTGTTTAATTATTAACATAGAATCTCCTTCAACGGCTAACTCGTCAATATTTAATTCAATTGCTTTACTTAGTCCAATAATTAATCCCATGTATTCGGCGTAATTATTGGTTTCATTATATCCTAGAAATTTTGATCCAGCCCATATTTCAATTTCATTTTTATATAAAACTGCGCCAGCTGCAGCCATACCTGGATTGCCTTTACTACAACCATCAAATTTTAATAAATAACAACTCTTTGGATATATTTTTTTTTTAGCGTGTAAAATCGCTGTTAAATTTGTAATACCAGTTTTCATTAACATTGCCATTTTGTTTGTTGTCTAGTTGTGTATATGTATATTTTCTTTGATATTTTATAGTAAAAGATTTCAATTTTTTATTATATTCAACAAAGAATCCAACTTTTCAACATCCTTTACTGCTTTTCTATGTAATAAAAGCGATTTGTTTTTAGAATAAAATGTTACAAATAATTTGTCTTTCCGGTAATTCAATATTCTACTCTCAAACAGATTTTTTGATTCAACAAGCGCATCAGTATAGTTTGTTGAATCACGCATCATTCTGTAAATAATGCACCTATCCAAATCATACGCTGCTAAAAGGTCGGCTTCTCTTACAATATGATATGCTAATTGATATTCACCAAAATCAGGATAACCATTTTTTTTCACTTTTGAATAGGACATTGTTTTGATAATATTGGATACAACTTCTAGTTCTTCGGGGGATATATAATTTTTCATATATTTATTCATATTTTCAACCCCAGAATCTTCATTCATGTATTTTTTATCACACATATCATGAACAATAGACGCCAAACTAATGATTTCTCTATGATTTTCTAAATGAGGCAATTTTAATGTTTCGCTTTCATAAATAGTGTTTGCAAAATTAAATACTTCTAGGCTGTGTTTGAGTGCATGTGATTCATCAATATTGTATTCTTGACT
>Ga0209400_1001014_pt1 | contig 23913 bp, 13 predicted proteins | sample M_130807_EF_Meta_FD_187313 | JGI IMG/M metagenome (GOLD analysis project Ga0209400, IMG submission 187313) | Freshwater microbial communities from Lake Montjoie, Canada to study carbon cycling - M_130807_EF_MetaG (SPAdes) (version 2) | ecosystem: Environmental > Aquatic > Freshwater > Lake... | reverse complement strand
AAAGTACTTATACTTATATTTCTAGGTAGAAGGTATTTATAATTTGGTAAAATAATATCTTTAGTTTGTTCAATAATAATAGGTACTCTATCAGGATATTTATTAATTAATTTTACACTATAATCAGTATTCATTATTAAATATATTAAATATATCAAATATATTTAATTAAAAGTTAAATTAAAAGTTAAATTTTAATTAAAAAAATAATAGTAATAATAAGAAACTTCAATGTCTGTAAATATTTATGATTTGAATGTAGCAAAATTGAATGTATCAGAAGAATTTGCTATTAATTCAGACCCTATTAAAATAGGTGTAAATGCTGGTTTAGTTAATCAGAGTAAAAAAGCAATTGCAGTAGGATACAATGCAGGAGAATATAATCAATCAACAAATTCAAATGCTATTGGTTATAATGCTGGTCAAAGTAATCAAGCATTTAGTGCCAATGCAATTGGTTATAATGCAGGTATGATATATCAAGGAACTAATAGTGTTGCAATTGGTAATAATGCAGGAACATTTACCCAAGGTGAATCAGCAGTTGCAATTGGTAATGCTGCAGGAAATATAAGTCAATCACAAAATTCAGTTGCAATAGGTAATTTATCAGGTGAATTTAACCAAAGTCAAAATAGTATTGCTATTGGTGACCAAGCAGGAAATAATTTACAAGGAGACTATTCAATTGCTATTGGAACACTTGCAGGTGAAATTAATCAAACATATAATGCTATTGCTATAGGTAATCAAGCAGGGCAAAATACACAAAGTGAGTATTCAATTGCCATTGGTGATAATGCAGGTAATATGAATCAAAACAGTGAAGCAATTGCTATCGGTGACCTTGCAGGTTTTAATTTACAAGGTGGGTATTCAATTGCTATAGGATTTGCAGCAGCTGAAGAAAATCAAGGTTTTTCTTCAATTGCTTTAGGATATACTGCAGGTCAATTAACACAAAATTTAGGTGCTATTGCAATTGGTTATGCAGCAGGTAACCAAAATCAAGGAACAAATGCAATTTCTTTTGGTGAATCAGCAGGAAAATTTACTCAAGGATTAAATTCAATTTCACTTGGATATCAAGCAGGAAGTACTTCACAAAATGTTAATAGTATTGCAATAGGTTATCAAGCAGGGACATTTACCCAAGGAACTAATAGTATTGCAATAGGTAATTTAGCAGGTAAAACATTACAAAATGAAGAAACAATTGCAATAGGAGATTCTACAGGACAATATTATCAACAAAGTGGTGGTATAGCAATTGGATATTTTTCTGGATCAAGTGGTCAAGGTACTAATTCAATAAGTATAGGTGTTCAATCAGGTGAATATACTCAAAGTATTAATAGTATTTCAATTGGTTATCAAGCAGGTCAATATACACAAGGTGCATATTCAATAAGTATTGGTAATCAAGCAGGACAATTTACACAAGGTAATTATAGTATTGCTTTAGGATATCAATCAGGTCAATATACACAAAGTAATGGTAGTATTGCTTTTGGATATCAAGCAGGTCAATACACACAAAATGCTAGTAGTATTGCAATTGGATATCAAGCAGGAAAAACATTACAAGCAGGAAATTCAATTGCAATAGGAGTTCAAGCAGGTGCATTTACACAATCAACAAATGCAATAGCAATAGGAACATTAGCAGGGTGTGGTTTTTTTAATGAGACACCAATACCAGGTACTCAAGTAAATAATCCTCAGAATGCAAATAGTATAGCAATGGGTAATTTATCAGGTTATGCTGGTCAAGGAACAAATTCAGTAAGTATTGGTAATTTTGCTGGATATGCCTTTCAAGCACAAGGAGGTGTTGCTATAGGTGATCATGCAGGTGGTGGAGGATTTGCTGGTTCTTACGAATTACCTGCATATGCATCTGGTCAAAGATCAGGTGGTGTTGCAATGGGTTTATATGCAGGTAATAGTGCTCAAGGAACAAATGCAATAAGTATAGGTGTATATTCTGGACAATCTGCTCAAGGTGTTTATGGTATATCAATAGGAAGTTATGCAGGTCAATTACAACAAGGAATAAGTGGTATATCAATTGGCAATAATGCAGGAAATGTTTATCAAGGAACAAATGGTATATCAATTGGTAATAATGCAGGTACATTAACACAAGGAATAAGTAGTATAGCAATAGGAAATAGTGCAGGATATACATCACAAGGAACAAATTCAGTTGCAATTGGTAATCAAGCAGGTGGATTTACACAAGGTCCTTATTCGGTTGCGATGGGTTATCAAGCAGGAAGTATATCACAAGGAACTAATGGTATATCAATTGGTAATCAAGCAGGGTATTATCAACAAGCAAGTGGTAGTATATCGATTGGTTATCAAGCAGGTTATACATTACAGGATATTAATAGCATATCAATTGGATATTCAGCAGGAACAACTAATCAAGCAAGTTATTCATTAGCACTAGGATTTAATTCAGGAAATTATAATCAAAGTGGAAGTACAGTTGCAGTTGGTGCTTCATCTGGTAGAACTAATCAAGGAACAAATGCAGTTGCAGTTGGTGTTTCTGCAGGTAGATACAACCAAGCAACTGGAGCAGTTGCTGTTGGATTTCAAGCAGGTTATACATCACAGGGAACCCATTCAGTGAGTGTAGGTAATCAAGCAGGTGGATTTACACAAGGTGCTTTTTCAGTTGCAATGGGATATCAAGCAGGAAATGGATTTCAAGGTACAAACAGTGTAGCAATTGGTTCAGGTGCAGGTGTAAGTGGTCAAGGAAGTTCAGCAGTTGCAGTAGGAACATCAGCGGGTTCTGGATATCAACCAACTTCAGGTCCATTTAAATCACAAGGACCTTATACAACAGCAGTAGGTTATTATGCAGGTTCAGCAGGTCAAGGAATTAATTCAGTTGCAATTGGATCATATGCTGGATTAGCAAGTCAAGGAAGTTGTTCAGTTTCAATTGGATATGGAGCAGGAGGAGGAACATATCTTTCATTATCACCTTTAAATTCCCTTGATGTAGGTCAAGATGGATATACAGTTGCAATAGGAAATTTAGCAGGAAATTGGTCACAACAAAGTCAAGCAGTTAGTATAGGTGCTTCTGCAGGTCAAACAAATCAGAATGTAAATTCAGTAGCAGTTGGTAATAAAGCAGGAAAATATAACCAAGGTCCAAATGCAATTGCAATTGGTCAATATGCTGGTGAAACAGATCAAGCAGCAAATAGTATTGTTTTAAATGCAACAGGTTCACCTTTTTCAGTAACAGATTCTGGATTTTATGTTTCTCCATTAACACAAACAGCAAATATAACTTCTGTATTAATGTATAATTCAGCAACTAAACAAATACAATATAATCCAAATTTTACAGGTGGTGGAGCAGTTGGATCAACAGGAGCAACTGGGGCAACTGGACGAACTGGGGCAACAGGAGCAACTGGGTCACCTGGTGTAACAGGTTTTACAGGAGCAACAGGAGCAACTGGGTCACCTGGTGTAACAGGTTTTACAGGAGCAACAGGAGCAAGTGGGACACCTGGTGTAACGGGTTTTACAGGAGCAACAGGAGCAAGTGGAACACCTGGTGTAACAGGTTTTACAGGAGCAACAGGAGCAAGTGGCACACCTGGTGTAACAGGTTTTACAGGAGCAACAGGAGCAAGTGGCACACCTGGTGTAACAGGTTTTACAGGAGCAACAGGAGCAAGTGGCACACCTGGTGTAACAGGTTTTACAGGAGCAACAGGAGCAAGTGGCACACCTGGTGTAACAGGTTTTACAGGAGCAACAGGAGCATTTGGATTATCTGGAATAAATTATGGAGACCATATTTACTGGAATGGTTCAACATGGGCAGTATTTGACACATTTGTTGCAATAGGTGGATTTGCAGGTGCTGTTGGTCAAGGAGCAAATGGAGTTGCTATAGGATATCAAGCAGCACAAACACTTCAAAGTTCAGGTGCTGTTGCAATAGGATATCAAGCAGGTGGATCTGGACAAAATACAAATGCAATTGCAATTGGTTCTAATGCAGGACAATATACACAAGGATCTTATTCAATTGCTATAGGTCTTAATGCAGGTCAATTTACACAAGGTAGTAATTCAATTGCTATTGGATATCAAGTAGGACAGTTTTCTCAAGGTCAAAATTCAATTGCTATAGGTATAACAGCTGGACAGTTTTCTCAAGGAGGTATTTCTATTGCTGTTGGTAATAATTCAGGAAAATATACTCAAGGTTCACAATCAATTGGTATTGGTAATAATTCAGGATTGTATAGTCAAGGTCAATATGGAATTGGAATTGGAACTGGTGCTGGTCAAACAAATCAAGGACAAGATGGTATTGCAATTGGTCGTGAATCAGGACAAACTGCACAAGGTATACAAGCAATTGCTATAGGTTACCAAGCAGGTAATAGCTTACAAGGTCAAAATACAGTTGCTATAGGTGTTAGTGCAGGTAATACAGGTCAAGGATCAGGTTCTGTTGCAATTGGTTATCAAGCAGGTAATAGCTTACAAGGTCAAAATGCAGTTGCTATAGGTGTTCAAACAGGATATACACGTCAATCATCTGGTGGTGTAGCAATAGGTTTTCAAGCAGGATATACAAGTCAAGGTATTAATGCAACAGCAATTGGTGTTCAATCAGGATTTACATTACAAGGATCTGGAGGTATTGCAATAGGTTTTCAAGCAGGATTTGCAACACAAGGTATAGGTGCAATAGCAATTGGACGTTATGCTGGACATACAAATCAAACAGCAGGAAGTATAGTTTTAAATACAAGTGGTACTGTTCCATTAAATGGAATACAAGCAGGTACATATATAAATCCTATTCGATCAGCTGCTCAAACAACATTTACTCAAGCAGCAAATACAGTAAATTTAATGTTATATAATACAACAACAAATGAAATAGGATATTCAGGTGTTGCAACAACAACTGCAAAAACATTTGTTATAGACCATCCAATTAAAAAAGATAACTTTCTTATTCATGCATGTTTAGAAGGTCCTGAATCAGGTGTTTATTATCGTGGTGAAGGAACTATTATAGAAGGTATTGATACTTGTATAATTAAATTACCAGATTATGTTGAATATTTTGCAACAGATTTTACAATAAATGTAACTCCTATAGGAAATCCTAGAATATTAGGTGTTAGTCGTGTTAAAAATGGTAAGTTCCATGTTTATGGATCACCAGGTGAATTCTTTTGGACTGTTTATGGAAAACGTCATTCAATTGAAATAGAACCTCTTAAATCTGAAGTTAATATTAAAGGTTCTGGTCCTTACAAATGGATTTAAAAAAATACCATTCAAATGGATTTAAACGTATTTAATTAAATTTTTTAAAATTAAAAAAATAATAATAGGTAATAACAAACAATCTTAATGTCTGTTAATATCTATGACTTAAATGTTGGGAAATTAACAGTTAATGAAGAATTAAATTTACAAATAGATCCAATAGCAATTGGAATAGATGCAGGTTTAGTTAATCAGAGTAAAAAAGCAATTGCTATAGGATATCAAGCAGGGGAATACAATCAATCAACAAATTCAAATGCAATTGGTTATAATGCTGGTCAATTTAATCAAGCATTTAGTGCAAATGCAATTGGTTATAATGCAGGTATGCTATATCAAGGAACTAACAGTGTTGCTATAGGAAATTTAGCAGGAAAATATACTCAAGGTGAATCAGCAGTTGCAATTGGTAATGCTGCTGGTGCAAGTGGTCAAGGTATTAATTCAATTGCTATTGGAAAATTTGCAGGTATAAGTGGTCAAAATAATGAATCAATTGCTATTGGAGATACAGCAGGTGCAGTTCTTCAAGGTACTAATTCAGTTGCTATTGGTAATCAAGCAGGTGGATTTACTCAAGGTTCTGGAAGTATAGCACTTGGTTATCAATCAGGAAATATTTATCAAAGTAATGGTAGTATAGCACTTGGTTATCAAGCAGGAACTTATACTCAGGGTTTAACAGCAATTGCTATTGGTTATCAAGCAGGTCAAACTGCACAAAATGAAAGTACTGTTGCAATAGGTAATCAAGCAGGTAGTTTTACTCAAGGTGCAAATAGTGTAAGTGTAGGTAATCAAGCAGGTAGTACATCACAAGGTGCAAATGCTGTAAGTGTAGGTAATCAAGCAGGTAAAATTACACAAGGTGCAAATGCTGTAAGTATAGGTTATCAGTCTGGAAGTACATCACAAGGTGCAAATTCAGTTGCAATTGGTAATCAAGCAGGTGGAACTACACAGGGTATTAATTCAATTGCTATGGGTAATCAAGCAGGTAATATATCCCAAGGTTCTGGTAGTATTGCATTTGGTTACCAATCAGGAAGTACCTCACAGGGTATAAATAGTATAAGCATAGGTACATCTGCAGGTAATTACACACAAGGAAGTGGTGGTATATCAATTGGATACTTTGCTGGAATAACAAATCAAAGTGTAAATTCAGTAAGTGTAGGTAATCAAGCAGGTGCATATTTACAATCACCAAGTAGTATAGCAATTGGTAATAAAGCAGGTCAAACAAATCAACAAAGTGGTGGTATAGCACTTGGATATCTAGCAGGTAATGTATTTCAAGGAACAAATGCTGTTGCAATAGGTAATAATGCAGGAAATACCAATCAAGGAACAAATTCAGTTGCTATAGGTTTTAGTTCAGGTATATCAACACAAGGTATTTATGCAGTAAGTATAGGTGCTTATGCAGGTCAAAGTATCCAAGGACAAGGTGCAGTTGCAATAGGTTCTTTTGCAGGATCATTAACACAAGCAAGTAATTCAATTGCAATAGGTTTTAAAGCAGGAACGGGTTTTTTTAACACACAACCTTTACCAGGAGTTCCAGTAAGTAATCCTCAGAATGCCAATAGTATAGCAATGGGTAATTCATCAGGATATGCAGGTCAAGGAACAAATAGTATAGCATTTGGTAATTTTACAGGATATGCCTTTCAAGGTGAAAATGCAATTGCTATAGGTAATAATGCAGGTTCAGGTGTTTATGAATTAGATTATACATTACCTGATTATAATTCAGGACAACGTTCAGGATCTGTTGCATTTGGTTTTTATTCAGGTCAATCTGCACAAGGAACAAATGCAATAAGTATAGGAAATTATGCAGGTCAATCAATTCAAAGTTCAGGTGCAATAAGTATAGGTCAATCTGCAGGAACTATTAGACAAGGAATAAATGCAGTGTCATTAGGAACAAATGCAGGTAATTATTTTCAAGGTAATTACAGTATTGCACTGGGTGATTCTGCAGGTGATTATCTTCAAGGAAATAATAGTATATCAGTTGGACGATATGCTGGAAATTTAAATCAAAGTAATGGGAGTATAGCAATTGGTCAAGCAGCAGCACAAACATTCCAAAGTGTTTCAGCAATTGCTATAGGTACAAATTCAGGTGGAAGTACTCAAGGAGCACGATCAGTTGCTATTGGTTCAGGTGCAGGACAACTTGTTCAAGGAACTGATTGTATATCTATTGGATTTCAAGCAGGTCAATTTACACAAGCAGAAGAATCTATTGCAATTGGAAGTTATTCTGGTCAATTTACACAGGGTACATATTCAATAGCAATAGGTTATCAAGCAGGTCAATATACACAAGGTAATAATTCAATTGCAATAGGTATTCAAGCAGGTAAATTTACACAGGGTTCTTTTAGTATTGCTATGGGTAATTTTGCAGGTAATAGTAATCAAGGAGATTATGCAATTGCAATTGGTTATGAATCTGGTTTATTAAATCAAGAATCAACTTCAATTTCTCTTGGATACCAATGTGGTCAATCAAATCAACATAATTCATCTGTTGCAATTGGTTATCAAGCAGCACAAACTTTTCAAGGTGCTTATTCAGTTGCTATTGGATACAAAGCAGGACAAATGGCACAGGGTACTGATTCTATTGCAATTGGTGGAAGTGCTGGTATTGGATATACTGATGTAGATGGTATAAATCATGGACAAGGAGATTATTCAGTTGCTTTAGGATATTTTGCAGGTGCAGTTGGTCAAGGTATTGATTCAGTTGCTATTGGTTTTCAATCTGGTTTAGTATTTCAAGGTGATAGTTCAGTTGCTATTGGATATAATGCAGGAACAGGTACATTTCAACAATTAGATCCAATTACTCTAATTCCTGGAGTATCAACTGGTCAAAATGCATTTGCAATTGCAGTTGGTTATGAATCTGGTCAATTTAATCAAGGAACAAGTTCAGTTGCTATTGGATATCAAGCAGGAAAAAATCAACAAGGAACAAACACTGTTGGAATTGGATATAAATCAGGATTAAATGCACAAGGAACAAATTCAGTTGCTATCGGTTATGGTTCTGGACAAACTAATCAAGGTGCATACTCAGTTGCTATTGGTTACCAATCAGGTGCAACTGGTCAAGGAACTGCTTCAGTTGCAATTGGAAATAGTTGTGGTCAATTTACTCAAGGAAATCAATCTGTTGCTATGGGTTTTGAATCGGGTAAAGGATCACAAGGAAATTTTTCTGTTGCATTAGGTTATCAAGCAGGTTCAACAAACCAAGGTTCAAGTTCAGTTGCTATTGGATTTCAATGTGGAAGTATATCTCAAGGTCCATATGCAGTTGCTATAGGTTATCAAGCAGGTGGTACAGCACAATCAACAAATTCTGTTGCTATAGGATATCAATCAGGGTATACAAAACAAGGAACAAATTCAGTTGCTATAGGATATCAGTGTGGAATGACAAATCAAGGAGAATTTAGTGTTGCTATAGGAAATAATTGTGCTCAATTTAATGAGGGAAATTATTCAGTTGCAATTGGTTATGCATCAGGTGCAACAAATCAAGGTTCAAGTTCAGTATCAGTTGGTTTTGAATGTGGAAAAACAAATCAAGGTGCCTTTTCAGTTGCAATGGGATATAGTTGTGGTCAAAATATCCAAGGTCCCGGTTCAGTTGCTATCGGTGCTTTAAGTTCAGTTTATAATTTAAATTTTACAAATTGTTATATTTTTACTCCCATATATACTGGATGGCCATCTTTTCCTGCATTAAACCCATCCTTAAATTGGAACCCTCCAGATGCTTTTTACTCAAAATCAACAGTTAATTGTGTAAGTAATACAGGGCAGTACCAGATTACTGTACAAGATATAGTTGATTATGATCCAGATTTTATCTTCACTCCATACGATAATCCAATGTATGTAAGTAATGATTATGGAGTTAGTTGGAGTACAATAATAGACCCAACTGGTCATGGTATTTATCCTTTCAATCAAAGCGGTCCTTTAATTTCATGTACCGCGATGGATTACACTGGGCAATATATGGCTGTGGGAAGTACATTTAGCGCTGGTATTGGAGTTGCTTATAGTACAAATTACGGTGTTACGTGGAATATAAGTACTACACATGATATATATCATTATGCAAATTGTCTTGCTATAAGTGGGAACGGTGCATACACATACGCAGGTATATATTCACTAGGTGGTGCATTTACAAACGGTTCTTTGTATTATAGTTTAGATCATGGAAATACATTTACACAAAGTTCAACTCTAAATAATAGATATGTAACAGCAATTGGTACAAATAACGATGGTTCAGTTGTTGTTGTCGGGCTAACAACACTTGATATTCTAACGTATCTTGGTTTATGGATTAGTACATCTGGTCCAGATGGTGCCTTTTCGGAAATTACTTCAGGTGTTTTTATAAATACACCAGTTTTACCATTTCAAATTGTAGTGGATTCAGCCGGTCAAAATTGTTTATTTTTTACTTTAGATGGACAATATAACTATAATTGTTATTTTACAAATAATTTAAATTTAGGTGCTTCTTCAACATGGAACTATCCAAGTGGTGTAACACCTGGATCTGGGTCTTCTGTTGGTATTGATTCATCTGGAAGATATATGGCTATAGGTACAAGTACTGTACCAAGTAGTAGTGTTAGTCAGATATTTATAAGTACTGATTATGGAACTTCTTTTACAAATGTTTCTAACTTAAATACAAATGATGCTATATATGGTGGAGTTGGCATTTCATTAAATGCTGGGTTTATACTAATTAGTACAAATGGTGGTACATATTTATATAATTTTTTAGATCCAAATAATAATTTACAAAATTCAGTTTCCATAGGTTCAAAATGTGCAGAATATATACAAAATGCAGAGTCTGTTGCAATTGGATCCGAATCTGGACAATATACTCAACAAAGTTCATCTGTTGCAATTGGCAATCAGTCTGCTCAATATTTTCAGGGTTTTAGTTCAATTGCGATTGGTTTTCAATCTGGAAAAATATCACAGGGTGAGTATTCTATTGCGATCGGATATCAATCAGCATACACTGCACAAGGTTTTGGTTCTCTCGCAATCGGGTATCAATCTGGATTACAAAACCAGGGATCACAATCTTTAACTGTAGGATATCAATCCGGTGTAAAAAATCAAGGGGCACAGTCACTTGCTATTGGAAACCAATCTGGATTACAAAACCAGGGATCACAATCAATTGCTATTGGATATCAATCTGGATATCAATATCAAGGACTTCAGTCTGTTGCTATTGGTTTTCAATCAGGAAAAAGTGGACAAGGATCACAGTCACTTGCTATTGGATATCATTCTGGTTATTTAAATCAACGACCAAGTTCCGTTGCAATTGGATACGAATCAGGAAGACAATTTCAAGGAACAAGTTCCGTTGCAATTGGATACCAATCAGGTTTCGCTTCACAGGGTATTTCTTCAGTTGCTATTGGTGCTCTTACAGCTTATGTTGGCCAGGCAGCAAATTCAGTTGCTATTGGGTCTGGTTCTGGAAATTTCCATCAAGGTCCTTCTTCTGTTGCAATTGGATATGAAGCAGCAGCTTATAATCAGGGAAATTCTAGTGTAGCTATTGGTTATGATTCTGGGTATGATACACAAAGTTCTAGTTCTGTAGCAATTGGATATGGATGTGGTCAAACATATCAAAATGCATTTGCTGTAGCAATTGGGTTCCAAGCTGCACAATCAAACCAAGGTACATCTGCTCTAGCAATTGGATATCAAGCTGGAAATGTAAAACAAGGTATAAATGCAGTAGCTCTTGGATTTCAAGCGGGATTTATTTCACAGGGTACAAATGCAGTTGCAATTGGATACAGTGCTGGATATAATTCCCAAGGGAGAACTAGTATAGCAATTGGATTTTTTTCAGGATATACAAATCAAAATACAAATAGCGTTGCAATTGGATTTGGATGTGGGCAAACAAATCAAGGATATCAATCAGTTTCTATAGGATATTCAGCTGCTGCTTATAATCAAGGAAATCAATCTATTGCTATTGGTAATCAATCAGGATGTACAAATCAATCAGATAACTCTGTTGCGGTAGGGTATGAAGCAGGGTTATATTTCCAAGCAAATGGTTCAGTTGCAATAGGCAACCAATCAGGATCTACAAATCAAGGAGTATTTTCTGTTGCAGTAGGGTATCAATGTGGAAGAGCAAGTCAAGGAGAATCTTCAGTTGCGATAGGATCTAGATGTGGACAAACAAACCAGGGTATTAACTGTGTTGCTATTGGTTCTACATGTGCTAGATTATCACAAGGAGAAAATTCAGTTGCTATTGGAGTATCAGCAGGATATATAGAACAAGGTATTAGTTCAGTTGCTATAGGTTATCAATCTGGATATGGAAACCAAAGTTATAGTTCAGTTGCAATTGGATCTAACTGTGGAAATATTTTTCAAGGTAATACATCAGTTGCTATAGGAGCATTAGCTGGTCGAACATATCAAGGTAATTCATCAGTTGCAATGGGGTATAAAGCAGGTAGTTATACTCAAGGTTTTTCAGCAGTTGCTCTTGGATTTGAGGCAGGTGCAACTCGTCAAGGAACAAATTCAATTTCTATAGGATATCAAGCAGGAAGTAGTTTCCAAGGAACAAATTCAGTTGCTATAGGGTATAATGCTGGTGCAAATACACAGGGTGGTCAATCAATTGCATTAGGAAATTTTGCTAACCAATATAATTTTAATGTAAACTCTCAGTATTTATTTATAAATAGTAGTATTTCTATTTATACAGGCAATAGTACTACTAATATAAGTAATTCAATGAGTTCAGATGGTAAATATCAACTTTCTTGTTTTAGTAATTATGGTGGTGTATATTATCCTGTTTATTTATCTTCAGATTATGGAACATCTTGGACAACTATTGTTTCTGCAGATGGAACAAATTCAGTTACTAATATTGGATATGTTACAGTTTCATCAATGAGTTCTTCTGGTCAATATATGATTATAGGTTCTCAAGTAGCAGCATCACAATCTTGTATAAGGTATAGTACAGATTATGGAGTTACTTGGTCAGCAAGTACAACTTTAAATAGTTCTTATGTAATATGGGGATTAAATGTATGTGGAAATGGTTCTCGTATGTATGCAGGTGTTTTTTCAAATACTTATACTGGTTTAGGATTATGGTATAGTACAAATTATGGAAATACATGGACTCGTGCATATGTATCAGGTACTGGTTCAGCATATGCTATAAGTACAATAGGTTCAACCACAAATGGAAGTATAGTATGTTATGGTGGTTATACAAATAGTACATATACAGATACTATAGGATTGGTATATAATACAACCTCTGGTACAGGTACAAATAAACTTATTGTTGCGGTTGGATCTACTACTTGGGTAACTCAATTAGCTATGGATTCATCTGGTATAAATTTAATATTTATGGGTGGTCAATTTGGATTTACAGAAAATTTTGGAGCATACACAAATAATTTGAACGCAGTTACTCCTACTTGGAATACTATTCCAGATGTACCGGATTATTATACAGATACACAATCAGTATCAATAGATACAACTGGTCAATATATGTGTACAGGAACCACAAGTAATGGTCTTTGGTATAGTAATAATTATGGTTCATCATTTTCACAATTTACTAATAATATTTCAACTACTGGAAATGTTTATTCAGTTTGTAATACTACAAATTTTAGTGTAGTATATTCTGTTTTAAACCCTATTTTAAATTATTTCTATATAGGTATTTATGAATGTAATAATACTGTTACTACTATTTATCAAAATAATGTTACTGTAGGAACTAATGCTGGACAAAATACACAAGGTATTAATTCAATTGCAATTGGCATTCAAGCAGGACAATTTACACAAGGTGCTAATAGTATAGCAATTGGTTATAATTCAGGAAATACACGACAAAATGTTTATTCAGTTGCAATTGGTTCAGAATCAGGACATTATAATCAAGGATCTTTTTCTATAGCAATAGGTTATCAAGCAGGACAAAATACACAAAAAATAGCTGCAGTTGCTATTGGTTTTCAAGCAGGTACAATATCACAAGGTAATAATAGTATATGTATGGGTTTTCAATCCGGTTTTTTTGGTCAAGGTTCTGGTAGTATTTCAATGGGTTATCAAGCAGGTCAATATACACAAGATGGAAATAATGTAGCAATTGGATATCAATCTGGATATATATTACAAAAAATGGATTCTATATCTATAGGTTATCAAGCAGGAATGACTTCTCAAAGTCAAGGATCAATTGCTATTGGAAAATATGCTGGTGCAAATACACAAGGTATTGAATCAATTGCTATTGGTGATGGTGCTGGAAACGGTGCTTCTATAGCACAAGGAAATTATTGTATTGCTATGGGGTACTATGCGGGATATAATCAACAAGCAAATTATTCTATTGCTATGGGATATCAATCAGGATATAATAACCAAGCAGTAACAGCAGTTGCTATTGGTTATAATGCTGGAAATTTAGATCAAGGTCAATCAGGAGTTGCTATTGGTAATCAAGCGGGTGAAACTACACAAGGAGCATATTCAGTTGCTATTGGTTCAGTTGCTGGAAATACCGGACAAGGACTTTATAGTGTTGCTGTTGGTCAAAATTCTGGAAATTATAATCAATTAGCAAATAGTGTTGCAATCGGACGTAATGCAGGTGCAAGTGGTCAAGGACAACAATGTGTTGCTATTGGTTTTAGTGCTGCTTTTACACAGGGACAGGGTAATAATTCAGTTGCTATTGGTAATTCAGCAGGATATAATAATCAAGGTGCAAATTCAGTTGCTATTGGAAATTCAGCAGGTTATACAAATCAAGGTAATAATTCAGTTGCTATTGGTAATTCAGCAGGAAATTCAAATCAAGGTATTAATTCAGTTGCTATTGGTTATTTTGCAGGTTATACAAATCAAAGTTCACAATGTGTTGCAATTGGGTATTTAGCAGGTCAAACTGCACAAGCACAATATGCTACTGCTGTAGGATATGCTTGTGGATCAACAAATCAAGGTTTTGCAGCAACAGCTGTTGGTCAAAATGCTGGTCAATATGGACAAGGAACAAATGCTGTTGCATTTGGTGCAGAAACTGCTCGATATACACAACGGTCTGGTGCAATTGCTATTGGTGCTGATGCAGGTAAAAATATACAAGGAACAAATGCAATTGCAATTGGTGTTAGTGCCGGAGAACTAAATGGACAAAGTTCTGGTGCTATTGCTATTGGGTATATTGCAGGTAGAGATAACCAAGGTATAAATGCAATAAGTATAGGTACATCATCGGGTATATTAAATCAAGGAGCAAATAGTATAATTATAAATGCAACTGGATCAACATTAAATAATACAGTTGCATCAAGTACTGTGATTAAACCACTCCGTCAAGGACCAACTGGTTTTACAAGTACAACATACGTGATGTTGTATAACAACTCGTCAGGTGAAATAGGGTATAGCTCAAACACGACAGCATCAACTAAATCATTCATTATCGACCACCCAACAAAATCTGATAATTACCTTGTCCATACATGTTTGGAAGGTCCTGAAGGTGGTGTTTATTATCGTGGGAAGACAAAGATTACTAATGGACAATTTGTAAAAGTAGATCTTCCAAATTATACAAGTAATTGGTATGATTTTACTATTAATGTAACTGCTATTGGTAAACCAAGACTTTATAGTGCAGATGAAGTATTTAATGGATCATTTATAATTTATGGTGAATCTGGAGTTTATCACTGGACTGTTTATGCTAAACGGTGTGATATTAATGTTGAACCTCTTAAATCTGAAGTTAATGTTCAAGGTAATGGTCCTTACAAATGGATTTAAAAAAGACCATTCAAATGGATTTAAAAAAGACCATTCAAATGGATTTAAATATATTTAAAGTTAAAGTTATATGTAAATTATTTAAAATTAAAATAATAAGTTAAAGTAGAATAAAGATAATTTTAAAAAATGGGTGGAGGTTTAATGCAACTTGTTGCCTATGGGTCACAAGATATATATCTTACTGGGAAACCTCAAATTACTTTTTGGAAATCTGTTTATCGTAGATATACAAACTTTGCAGTTGAATCTATTAGACAAGATGTTCAAGCATCTCCTGGATTTGGATCACAGGTTGTTATAAATGTTGCTAGAAATGGAGATCTTTTAAAGAAAATGTGGATTGAATATTCACCTTATGATCTTCTTCAAGGATTAAATAATACAACTGGATTATTGGGATATCAGGGTTATACAATTGGTGCAAATATTGGACATGCTATTATTGATTATGTTGATATACAAATTGGTGGTCAATTAATTGATCGTCATTATGGAAAATGGTTAACTATTTGGAACTATTTATGTGAATCAAATCCAACTGGAGAACAAGGTGCTTTAGATAATTGGGCAACTGGTCCTGGTGAATATAATAATAATCCTATTTATGGTCCTGCGGGAACTGGAGATAATGGTGTAACAGAAGTTTATCCACGTGCAACAAGATACAATAGAATGGCATATACACATCGTGCTCAATGTAATGTTGTTTCAAATGCAGGTGCTGCACAATTAGCATGGGTACCTTTACAATTTTGGTTTTGTAAAAATCCAGGTTTAGCAATTCCATTAATTTCTTTACAATATCATGAAGTTACTCTTATTATTAATTTAGCAAATTTAGATGCTATTACAAACATGCCTATAAGTAGATTAACTGGAAATGAATTTTCTCGATTTGCTGTTTATGCTGATTTTGTTTATCTTGATACTAAGGAACGTAAACAATTTGCACAAAATGCCCATGAATATCTTATTGAACAAATGCAAATTAATCAAAGTATTTCTGCTATTAATATCAAATTAACATTTAATCATCCAGTTAAAGAACTTATATGGGCACCTGTTCCATACATTGTTTCTGGAACTACTCGTTCAACTGTTGTACCTGGTGGTGCAACACCAAATTCAGGATTTACACCAAGTTCTTTAACACAAGTTAATCAATATAAACTTGTTCTCAATGGAACTGAAAGGTTTAGTGCTCGTGATATTACTTATTTTACAAGAAATCAAGTTTGGGAATGCCATACAGGATTTGGATCAGTTATATTTCCGGATTGTATTGCCGTTTATTCATTTTCATTAAGACCTGAAGAATATCAACCTTCTGGTACATGTAACTTTTCAAGAATTGAATCTGCACAATTAGTTAGATCACCACTTTATACAACTGTTAATGGAGTTACTACACCAACACCTGATGTAATTGATCTTTATGCGATTAATTATAATATCTTAAGAATTAATTCAGGTATGGGTGGTATTACGTTTAGCAATTAATTAGTTAAATTAGATAAAATAACTTTCTTGGGTTTTATAAAAAAAGAAATGAATAATTTATTTAAAAATTGTGAAAATGTTTTTAAAGTAATCCATAATAATATTCATTTGTTCTACCAGTTTCCTCAAATTATTTTAGTAATTTATAATTTTTTTATTATATTTGCATTATGGAATTATCATATAATGTTATCCATCCATAAACAAAATCAATTTTTAAAAAATAATTTACCTTTAAATGATTCTTAAAAATAAATTTTAATATATTTGTTAATTTAATTTATTAAAACTTATTAATTTTTTAATCTTCTTCTTCTTCTTCTTCTTCTTCAGTTTCTTCTTGTTCTTCTTCAACTTCTTCAGTTTCTTCAGTTTCTTCTTGTTCTTCCTCAACTTCTTCAGTTTCTTCTTCTTCAACTTCTTGTTCTTGTTCTTTTTCAGGTTCAGCAACTGGTTCAGGAACTGGTTCAGCAACTGGTTCAGTAACTGGTTCAGTAACTGGTTCAGTAACTGGTTCAGTAACTGGTTCAGTAACTGGTTCAATAACTGGTTCAGTAACTGGTTCAGTAACTGGTTCAGTAACTGGTTCAATAATTGGTTCAATAACTGGTTCGGTTATACATACTTGTACTTCATTACTCTTAACAGGTTCTTCAGAAACAGGTTGAATGGATTCTGATTTTGGTTGTTCTGATTGAATTGAGTTGTTAGAATTATTACTTGTTTCATTCTCATTTATTGATAAACAACATATTCTTCCTTCTTTTTTTCCAAATCTATTCCAATGTTTAAGTGCTTTTTCTTCAGTATCAATACCTGCTTTTTTTAGGTCTTCATGTTTATCTATGTAAAATTTCCAATCAAATGAATCAATATTTTTTACCATCTTCTTTAAATATTTTACAACAGTACTTATAAAATTAGGCATTATTTTTTTTTACTAAATTAAACAAATATTTTAAAATAGACTTTATTTTTAACAAAAAATAAAATGACTTTAAAATATAAATGGTATATATATCAGGAAAAATAAAGAAATAAAAAACAAATCATGGCAACTTGTAATATCTGTGTTGAAAAACTAAACAAGAGTACTCGTTTAGAAATAAAATGCAACTATTGTGAATTTAGTCATTGTAGAACATGTTTTCAGAAGTATCTATTGGAAACAAGCGAACCTTATTGTATGAACTGCAAAAAGATTTATAGCAATGATTTTATATTTGAAAATTGTACTGATGTCTTTATTACTAAAGAACTAAAAAAACACCGTCAAGATGTTTTACTTAATCAGCAAAAGAGTTTAATGCCTACTACTCAACCTTATGTTGTTCTTGAAAAGGAAAAAAATAAGATGCGTGAAAATGTTAGAGTTGTTCAACAAGAATTACATGAACTAATGCGTCAGATAAATATCAAACAAGCACAGATTAATAATATGAATTATGAAATTAATCACATGACTATCAATGGTAATCATAATGGTACACAAAATACTGAAACTGTTGAACGTAAGAAGTTTATTCGTAAGTGTCCTATGACAGATTGTCGTGGATTTTTAAGTCAACAGTGGAAATGTGGTACATGTGAGAAAAAGATTTGTAATAAATGCAATGAAGAAAAAATTGATACTGAATGTGACCTTGAAGGTAATCATCGTTGTGATCCTGGTAATATTGCTAATATGGAACTTCTTAATAAAGATACTAAACCCTGTCCTCAATGTGGTACTATGATATTTCGTATTTCAGGTTGTCCTCAGATGTTTTGTGTAGATTGTCATTGTGTATGGAATTGGAATACAGGTTTAGTTGAAAAAGGTGTTGTTCATAACCCTCATTATTATGAATTTATGCGTCGTGGTGGTAATGTTAATCCAGGTCGTAATCATGGTGATATTCCATGTGGTGGTCTTCCAGATCTTCATTTACTTCGTAGAGTATTTGATCAATGTGAGCGTTTAAAAGTATTAAATAGAACAGAGATTACTAGATTATATAATATCCATAATTCTATTACTCATATTCAATATCATGAAATTCATCCTGTAAATGATCTTAATGAAGAATCTACACGTAATTTACGAGTACAATATATGTTAAATATTACTTCTGAAAATGATTTTAAACAGATACTTCAACAATTAGAAAAACAAAAAAATAAGAAACGTGATTTTAATAATATCTTTCAAATGTATGTTGATGTTTCTTCAGATATATTTAGACAAATTGTTGTTTGTTATGAATCAAATAAACATGATATACCAATTCTTAAAAACTGTTTTGATCAAAATTTTGTTATTTTTGATAATTTGAGAATATATTTTAATGAACAACTTAAGAAGTGTGGTAAAAGTTATAAGTGTGTTTATCCAGGTATTAATGAAACTTTTGTTTGGGAATTTAACTTTGAAAGATATCTTCAACGTTTAAGAACACAGCAAGAAATACAACCCACTGTAACTTATATTAATTAAAAATAACTTAAAAAATAAAGTATAATAAAAGTAAAAATAAAAAAAGAAAAGAAAAATGTTATATACTTATATAAAGTATCTTGAAAAAATGAATCATTGTTTTTTTCCACCAAAAAAAATAAAACTTAAAATTAAACTTCTTAATAGAGATGCCAAAGTTCCAGTTAAAGCAGATCCAGGAAGTGCAGGGTATGATGTGTATAGTTCTGAACCGGTTGAAATCTATTCTAGAGCAAGAAAACTCGTTTCAACAGGATTATCCTGTGAATTTTCTGATAAATACTATTTACGTATAGCACCTCGTAGTGGTCTTTCAGTTAAGGGTATTGATATTGGTGCTGGTGTTATTGATTCAAGTTATCGTGGTGAAATTAAAGTTCTTATGATTAATAATTCAGATATTACTCAAATTTTTCAAAGGGGAGCAAAAATTGCACAATTTATTATGGAATCATGTGAATCACCTGAACTTGAACTATCTGATAAATTAACAGATACTTCACGTGGTGAGTCCGGTTTTGGATCAAGTGGTCAATAATTAAAATAAAATTAATTTAATTTAAAAAAATAAAATAAATTAAGAATAAAAATGATATCAAAAATATTTCAATTTAATAATTACGAGTACTATAAAAATTTAAAAAGTTATAAAATCCATATTCGTTATAATAAAAAATTACCACCTAGATCAGAGTTTCCTAAAGAAACTGTGAATATAACCAATAGACCACCTTTAAGAGTCTATAAAAATCATAAAGAAGAAATAATAAAAGAGATTTTATATCATCCAAAAGATTTATGGTATAAAGAAGTATATCCCGATGATCCATTAGAAAACTATATTATACGAATAAAAAATTTTTATCCAGATTGGAATTTAATTGAAATAGATTATTATAATTAAAAGTATTTTTTCTTAAGAATGTATTTTTTCTTTTTTAAAGTCCAATTCTATGTTTTATATGTTCACTATGCATTATAAATAAGGCACTAATTAAATATAAACAAGTTTTATAGTTAGTATTTCTTAAATTTACTATATGTTCCATTAAGGAATATAATAATCCATCTTCTTTCTTTATGTTTCTTATTTTACATTCAAGATAACTAAATGTACATTTACGGTAATTAAATATTAATTTAAATGTAAAAAATACAATGAATACAATATATCGTTGTGGAATTATACGATCTTTAAATAAATATAAAAAACCTATTAATAAATAAATAATAATAATTATATTATAAATACTTTCTTCAGTAAATTCATTTTCCATAAAGAACATTTAATTAATTAATTAAAATTAATTTAAAATTAATTAATTAAATAAAATATTTTTTAAAATATATACAAACTCATTAACAAAATGGCATCCGTTCTCGATGCTTTTGGTCAAATGGCTGGAGGTACAATGGGTGTTAAAGCACTAAAGGGTGCAGTTGCAGGAAGCACTTTTGGTGAAATGTCTTCTTCTCCAACTGCCGCAGCAATTAATACAATCCCCGAACCATCTGGAGGAAGTCAAATTCTTCACTACATTGTTCTAGCAATCGCTCTTTACATGGCATTTAAATGCAAGGGTGCAGGTGGAAGTGTTGATATTATGCAAGTTCTCCTTGCATGCTGCTGCTCACCATGCTATGTTGCATACCGTCTTGTCAAACCATGCAATTCTTAAAAAAAAACAATTTAAAAATTTGTCCATTATAATATTAAATAACTTTGTTACACAGAATAATAACTTTGTTACACAGAATAATAAGATATTAAATATGGATTCTTTACCAAAACTTATAAATCAGTATCCTGAATTACTTAAGATTACTAAACCAAATTCTCAAAATACTATTTGGTTTAGCGAACAAAAGTATAATGAAAAATTTGTTGAGTCACTGATATCGATTTATAATTTTTATTTTGAAATTGATCCAATTGTTATTTTACCTAAAAGTGTAAATCCTCAAGACTCTTTAGGAAATCTTGAATCTTTAGAACAATTAAAAATATCTGAAAAGGGGATTATTATATTTGCATATGCAGATATATTATTTAATGATCTTATAAAAATAAATAAAAGAAGACTTAATACTATCATAAAAAATTGTTGTAAAAAATGTAAAAAGGTAATTATTTTAAGTATTACAACACTTAAATCTCTTGAACTTCCTATTTTAGAAACTTTTCATACGGAACAACTTTTTAATAATTCTACCAACTTTTTCAAAAATTTAAATTTAAATTTATTTGATCTTATAGATCCTGATAATGATACATTCAGAGAAAATGTTGATTCCTTTGTTGATATTATAAACCAATTCAAAGGTAAAAAGGTTTATATTTCTTTAAGTTTACCTATTAATAAAATTCTTTATATAGAATCTAAACTTAAAGAAAATGATAATACTGTTTTTAGAAAAGAAAGTGAAATGACTGATGGTATTGTTTTAAATTCATCTAAAACAACTGAAAAAACATTTTTAAAATATGATTATTCTGTTTATATTTTTGTTTTACCTATTGATTTAGAATATCTTGATATCATGTATTATTTTAAAGATATACTTTCTGATAAAACTGAAGAAGTGTATATAGAATCTTATTGTAATGATTACGTTGAAAATTGTTTGATGAATTTTTATAAAGAGAAAAATGAAATACCCATAATAAAAGATTCAAAAGAAGAATTTGATTCATTTGAAGAAATTACATTGGAAAACAAAAATGATGCTATTTATGCATCTGAACAATATTATAGATTTGAAGCACCTGAAAGTATTCAAAATATGGATCTTAAAAATTTAACAAAAAAGAATTATGATACTATTAGAAATTTTATTAAATTAAAATTAAATTGTAAATTTGACATTGATGTAAAAACTTGTCAATTGAGTACTCCGTGTTCTCCAAAAGATCGTTCAAGAAAATTAAATAGTTTATCTAATAAAATAAGTTCAGTTGATTATCGTTGTGAAATAACATGTGAAATATTCAAAGATTATACAATCGGTGTTATTGTTTGGGCAGATCTATTTAGTTCAAAAGAAAAAATTAATTTTGAAAAAAATGATAGTTATATTTATCAAACTACTTCAGGTAAATGGAAATTTACAAAAGTAAGTTAATTTAAAAATTTAAAGAATTAAAAATAAAATTAATAAAAGAATAAAGTATTATGATTATTAATGCTTCAAATTTATTTAAACTTTTTGTTAGAAATGTTCCTAAATGTGAGAACTGTATCTATTTTCAAGAAATAAATCAAAATGGAAATTGTAAAATGTTTGGAGATATTATTTATGCTAGATCACTCGATAAAAATTGTTCAGTTATTGGAAAATACTTTATTCCTATTATTACAAATAAAAAGAAATATTTATTAAAGTAATTTCAGTGCCTTTAGGCAACAAATTTTTAATTTGTGGTACAACAAGGTGGTTCTATGCAGAACAGCAGTAATTTCAGTGACTTTAGGCAACAAATTTTTAATTTGTGGTACAACAAGGTGGTTCTATGCAGAACAGCATGTGTAACTTACACCTGATTGAGGAGTTCCTACACATCCTACACCTGATTGATAAGTACAAACGGGTGTTGTAAAATAATAATTATTTGTTCCAAGAGTATTTGCACAATAGTTACACATCCATGAACATCCTGTTCCTTGACCAACTTGAAATGTTACACATGAGTTATCTACATTTGCATTAAGAATGGTATCACAAACTTGTGCAAAAACTGAAGAAAATGTTAGTATACTAAATTTAAGAAGTGTAGATGCTTTCATTTAATGGTTATATAATTAATTTTTATTTTAATTTCAAATTTAAAATAAAATAAAAGATAATTAATAATGGATCCAATTCAACAACAAAAAGAGTTTCTTAAAAAGTGCGTAAAATTTTTTTGGCAAAATAAAGATTTAGCTGAATTATATTTAACAGTTAGTATAGACACTAGAGGTGAATATAATTTATATTTTAATAAAAATTTTAATATTCAAGTTAATCAAGAACGTGTGATTGTTCGTAATAATTTACAAGAAGTAAATACATTTATTGATGAAAATATTCCACTTATTATGAAAATTGTTTTAAATTTTAAATATCCTGTACTTAATGGTGGAAAAAACTACCTCCATCCTGATGGTAGTGAAGAATTAATTGGTTATGTAGTTTATGATGATGGTGAATATTTTTTTGGATGTGAAACTAATCGTGGAAATATTCGTTTAAAATATGGACTGTTAGGTAAAATTTATAGAATACTTGCAAAAATTGAAGCACAGGAAGATAATTTAAAAGATTTAACAAAACTTCAACAGAAAAAAAATGAAAATATAGAACTTAAAGAAGATATTAAAAAGTATGAAAATAAAAAAATAAATTATGATCAATCAAAATTAAATGATCGTATTATAAATTTAATTGAATTTTCTAAACTAAATCAAAAACCACCACCATCACCACAAAGACGATCTTCAAGACACTCACCTGGAAAAGAAGTTGGTTTTTATAAAGGTATGGCATTTGGAAATAGACAACTTTCAACAATACAACTTTTAAAAAGAAATCTTAAAGATATGCTCAATGATCCTTTTAAACATATGTGTACAGAAGGAGAATCTAGATTAATTCGAGATCTTTCAAAATTTAGAGAC
>Ga0209400_1001010_pt1 | contig 23922 bp, 6 predicted proteins | sample M_130807_EF_Meta_FD_187313 | JGI IMG/M metagenome (GOLD analysis project Ga0209400, IMG submission 187313) | Freshwater microbial communities from Lake Montjoie, Canada to study carbon cycling - M_130807_EF_MetaG (SPAdes) (version 2) | ecosystem: Environmental > Aquatic > Freshwater > Lake... | reverse complement strand
AAAAATATAAAATTAGATATTTCAAATATATTAACATATATTCAAGATTTTAGAGTATTTATATTTGGAGCTTTTTTTAAATTATTAATTGAAGGTTTAGAACCAAAAGATATAAATAGAATTATAAATCAAGAAGGAGGTAGAACTAATGAATTAGATAAGAAAAAACATTATGAAAATTATTTAGAAGGTGGTTTCAATATATTGCAAGCTTTAACAAATATTTGTGTTACCAAAGTTGATATTTCAAATTTACTAAGTAATTTTCGTACATGTATTGAATCAATTTTACGAGGATTACATTCTTCTGGTACCAATCTAACAGAAATTTCAAAAAAACTTAATATTTTAAATGGTGTAGGACAATTTCTTTTTCATGATACTTTTAATCATGACCAATTATGGAGATCAATTCCGGGAAGTAAATGGATAAAATAATTAATTCAAGAATTTGCTCGCAATCTTGGATAGGAACAAGATATAGTAAATATCTTGTTTATATATAATAATGTTTAGAAATAAATAAATAATAATATATATAATAATTATAGATGATAATTATTTTTGAAGCTTTGTTTGTTGGTTTATACTGTTTGTTTTTATATATAATATTAGGAAATCTAAAACTAAATCTATATTATTTTTTATTTATATTTGGATTTTTAAAACATTTTTTAAGTTATTATTTTGGAATACACGATTATTATTGTAATAATGGTTATGCTTGTAATAATTGTAATAACTCTAATAAAATATCAGATATAAAATATCTTTTATTTGATTCTATTTTAGAAGGATTTTTATTTATTATTGTAGGTTATTATATATTAAATTGTTTCGCAAATAAGTATTTGGGATTTTTTGTTATAGGTGTGTTTTTACATTTATTTGCTGAATTATTTTATATTCATAAATTTTTTTGTAAATATAGATGTATTGATATTTAATAATTATTATAATTTTTATTAAATATTTTTTATAAATTAAAAATTATTTTTTTGTAATTTTTATTGTAAATAATTTTTTAATGATTTTTATTGTAAATTAAAAATTATTTTTTAATAATTTTTACAGTAGTTTTTTTTGCTTGTTTATTAACAACTACCGTTTTCTTGTTAGCTTGTTTATCTTCTTCTAAAATTTTAAGCATTTTATTATATTCAATTGAGAACTCATCTAATTCTTTTGTCCATAACTGGAATACTGTTGTATTTTTAATAGTTTCAATCTCATCTTGTTTATTTTTATATTTGTTATCAAATTCTTCAATCTTATCTTGTGTCAATGAAAACAGTGACATGTTGGTTAAATAATCATAGCTTGGTGTTCCATCAACATCTGCAGAAAGCTCAGGAATTTCTAGTTCAACTAATTTATTAATAATCTCTTCTTTACGTTTGCGATGAATGATAATGATATTATCTAAAATATTTTGAATGAATAGTACTTTATATTTTAGTACTTTTAATTCATGTTCTAAACGCCGTAGCATTTCGTCTTTACGTTCTTGGTATTTTTGAATGCGAATATGATAAAATTCCTTAAATATATCTTCAATAGTGTATTTATTAATCATACCCTTACTATTAAACAAGTGATGATTATTAACACTATATTTAGTAATTAAATGTAGTTTTTTATACAGGTCTTCTGATTTAACACTATTTTTTAATGTAATTAGAAAATCAATGTCTTCATCCGAACTACTATTAAAATAGTTAGTTACAAAATCACTTTTTTCTAATAATTTCTCTAATATTTCTTTGTATTTTTGAATAGACATTCCAACAGGAAGCTCGGTTACTTTGACTTTATTATCTCCTATAACTTCATATACCCCATAAAATTCGTTATCAGTGATTTTACCTTTAAATTTATTATACCATGGTTTTAATTTTTTAGGCTCGTTTGGTTCGTGCTCACCTTCCATCATATATTTAAGATTATCAACTATTTCCATAGGATTGTAGCATGCAATTTCAGTAGAAAATCCGGAACCAATCCCGGTACAGCCATTACACAACACCATTGGAATAATACCATAATAATTCTCAGGTTCAATTTGAGCTCCATCGTCATTTAAATATTTTAATATTATATCATCTTCCTCCCTAAAAATGGATCTAGTTACTTTATTAAGATATGTAAAAATATACCTTGGTGATGCATGGTCAGCTCCTAGCATTACCCTACTGCCAAATTGACCGGAAGGATACAAAAGGTTAATATTATTTGATCCGATAAAATTTTGTGCCATATTAATAATTGACATCATCATTGATGTTTCACCATGATGATAGCTAGTCAAACTTGAAATATAACCGGATAATTGGGATACTTTCAATTCATCTTTGAGATTAAAAAGTTTCTTCTTAATACATCCATATAAGATTTTTCTTTGGACTGGCTTAAATCCGTCGCAAATACTCGGAATAGAACGGATGTTATCATAGTTTGAAAATTGGATCAACTCATTATGAATAAAATGCGGGATTGAAACTTTATTGTCTTTATTAATTAATATATTATTAGGGTCGTAATTCAATAACCACTTCTTTCTACAATCCGCTCTGTTTTTCTGAAATGCTAATGTAATAGCTTCCAACACAGGGTCATTGTACTGCTTATTAACAACAGTCGGGTAATCTTCATCTGTTGTTGTATAATATACTAGCTTGTCTTCAATGTTCTCAAAATATTCACATGCTTCGGATTTATTTGAAGAGCCTAACCCTTTGTAATATTTTATATTATAGTCTTTTGTATTATTTGTTTTTTTCCATTCTTCATATTCTATTAAATTGTAAAATGGAATAGTGTTTTTTGTTTTCTGATTTGTTGCTTTTACAATAGGAGTATTCAAACAAGTAATGAACGTATTTAAATTAATTAGTGTTGGACACATATAATGTATAGCATTAATGAGTAATCCTCTGATATGAAACGCATCTGAATCTTGATCTGTTAACAAAATGATACCTCCGTATCTTAAATCACTAGTGTCTTTATATTCCTTGCCATGTTGCAATCCTAATATCTTTTTAATAGCTGTAATTTCTTCATTTTCTAATAGTTGTTTAGGATTAGCCTCTCTAACATTTAGCAATTTTCCACGCAATGGGAAAATACCATATTTCTCTGATCCAATTATATTACGAGCTGACATGACCATGCTCTTGGCACTGTCTCCTTCAGTCAAAATTAAGAAACATTCATTTGATCGCTTTGTACCAGCCAAACTACATTCCTCTAATTTAGGATAGCCTAAGAGTTTTGTTATTTTCTTGCCATCCGTTTTTTTAAGAATAGCTTGCTCTTTAATCTTCGCCATCATCAAAACTTGATCAAAAATACCGGTTACTGATAACTTTTTAATAAATTTATCTGATAAATCGCATTTTGAACCAAAATCAGACGCTTTGGTCTTTAACGTCTCTTTTGTTTGGCTTGTGAATGAAGGGTTTTCTATAACAGAATCAATAAAAATGATTAAGTTATCTTTAACCATTTGCGGTTTGAAAGTAATATCTTTGTGTTTTTTTGTAATTATTGTTTTTAACCTATCTATAATATTATTTAAAACATAATCCACATGATTACCACCATTATATGTATAAATACCATTTACAAATGAAACAGCTTCGTGTCCATATGTAGGATGATACATGACCGCTACTTTCCATCTATCATTAACCTCTTCGTATATGAAATCATCTTTTTTCTCTTTATTAGAAGATTTAGAAGATATTGATACATTATCATCATCTTCTTTAACCGTTGATTCATCATAACTAACATCTAAACGTTCGATTTTTAGTTCTCCAAAATCATATAAACTTATATATTTTTTAAAAGTGTTTGATTCTATTTTTTTATCGTTATAATATACTTTAATTTTTGGATGCACACCAGCGATATCATACACACGCCTAGATAGCAATGAAACAATATCAGGTGTAAGGGTTTCAAGACCAAATTTTTCAAGATCGGGTCTAAAAACAATTTTTGTCAAGGTTGTTGGACGAGCTTTTAATTCGGTGATAACTGGTTCGCTTTTCTCTCCCATATTGTTTTTAAATTCTTGATAATACTTTCTTTTTCTATTACCATCTACAGTTTCAACGCTGAAGAATGTCGAAAATATATTAGTGAGTTTAGCACCATAACCATTTCTACCTCCGGTTGTTCTCTTCTCGGTATCATCATAATTTGTCGATGTGAGTAAATGTCCGAATATAAGCTCTGGTATATATACCTTATGTTCTTGATGCATTTCAACATCAATGCCCTTGCCATTATTCATAACAGAAATTTCATTATTAGATACATCTATCGTCACTTTGATAGTATCACATGAAGGGTCGTTAACATAATGATCTCTAGCATTAACTAAAATTTCGTCAAATATCTTCATTAAACCAGGTGGATAAACAATTTCTTTTTTAATAATTTTATCATTTTCATATACATACTGCTTTTCTTTTTGAAGTTTGGTATCTCCAATATATGTATCCGGTCTTTTTAAAATATGCTCAATTTGAGTTAATTTTTGATATTTTTCTTCAACTGTTTTTGTTTTAGACATTTTGTTATTAATATTAGTTCTTATTATTATTATTTTAAATTATTTCAATTTTTTTATTTATATATTGTTATAATAATTATTCATATATAATTTATATATGAATAATTATAAAATTTAAATTTTATCATTTGTTATGTTTCCCACTTCGATTTACCATATATTTGGAACCTTTTTTGCTTGACTTTTTGCTTGACTTTTTGGAAGCCTTTTTTGAGCTTTTTTTAGAAGTCTTGCGTTTTCCACCTACCATAGATTTAGAAGCTTTCTTGCTTGACTTTTTGGAAGCCTTTTTGGAAGTCTTTTTGGAGCTTTTTTTAGAAGTCTTGCGTTTTCCACCTACCATAGATTTAGAGGCTTTCTTGCTTGACTTTTTGGAAGCCTTTTTTGAGCCTTTTCTAGAAGTCTTGCGTTTTCCACCTACCATAGATTTAGAAGCTTTCTTGCTTGACTTTTTGGAAGCCTTTTTTGAGCCTTTTTTAGAAGTCTTGCGTTTTCCACCTTCTAAATCAGATTTGGAAGCCTTTTTGGAAGCTTTTTTGGAGCCTTTTCTGGAAGTCTTGCGTTTTCCACCTTCTAATGCTTCAATATGAGATTTGGAAGCCTTTTTGGAAGATTTTTTGGAAGCCTTTTTGGAGCCTTTTCTGGAAGTCTTGCGTTTTCCACCTTCTAATGCTTCAATATGAGACTTGGAAGCCTTTTTGGAAGCTTTTTTAGAACCTTTCTTTGAGCCTTTTCTAGAAGTCTTGCGTTTTCCACCTTCTAATGCTTCAATATGAGATTTGGAAGCCTTTTTGGAAGCTTTTTTGGAAGCTTTTTTGGAAGCTTTTTTGGAAGCTTTTTTGGAAGCCTTCTTCTTGCGTTTTCCACCTTCTAATGCTTCAATATGAGATTTGGAAGCCTTTTTGGAAGATTTTTTGGAAGCATTCTTCTTGCGTTTTCCACCTTCTAATGCTTCAATATGAGATTTGGAAGCCTTTTTGGAAGATTTTTTGGAAGCATTCTTCTTGCGTTTTCCACCTTCTAATGCTTCATCAATCATAGGTTTTGATTGTTTTTTATGTTTTCTACGTTTTCCACCTTCAAGTGAAACATTATTTTGATCAAAATATTCAACTGAATTTACATCAACCGCATTATTTTGTAATTTAAGATCAGACATTATATATATATTATATAATATAATAATAAAAAAAATTTATTTAAATATATTTTTTTATAAAATATTATAATGAATATTCAAGAATTACAAGAAGATAGTAATATTTTAAATACAAAATATTACATGAGTAAAAATAAAAATCAAGGAAATTCGAACAAGGTAGAAAATATAAATAAAAATAATTTAAATTTTAATTTAAATTTTAATAAAAATATTACAAGAATAAATATTGATAGTAGATATAGAAATATAGAATCTAAAAACATTATAAGTAATAAAATTACATATTTAACAAATAATCCATTGTTTTTTACAGACAATAGTAATATAATCAAAATATATCATTCAAATCATGGACTTCAAAAAGAAGATAAAATTATACTTCAAGGTGTACAACAGAATGTTATTAGTATAATAAATGGATTGTCTTTTATAAAAGACAATGAATATATTAGAATAAATCATAAAAATCATAATTTAAATAATAATTTGAATAATAATAATTCAATCACCATAAAATTATCTAATATAATAGGAAATTTAAATGATAAACGAACATTATTAAATATACCGGTCAATGAGTTAAATACCCAACATAATATATACTTTATTAGAAATAAAACGGAAAACCCTAGTAATGATTATTATTATATTAAAATTTCAACAAAAGTTTCTCAGGATTACGAATACTCTTTATCATCTATATACATAAATTTTATACAATTAGCAGGAATAGCAATAAATCAAATTAATGCAAATTATCCAAGGACAGCTTTGCAAATAAATGGATATCATATTATTTATAATATAATAAATTCTGATTATTATGAAATACAAGTAACAGATAGCGCAATTATTACTGCTTCATTAGGTGGTAGTAATATATGGGTTTCTCAAGTGTTAGATTTCATAGAAGGTTATCCTGATAATAATTATTACAAAATAAATTTGAAAAAAACTTTTTACAATGTTAATAGAATAAGATTGATAAGCTCAGAGTTCCCAAATACCGAAAGAGTTATTAAAAATTATCCATTAAATAAAAAAAATAATATGTTATATTGGCAAATTTTAGAAGACGGTGATGATTTTTATTATATTGAAATCACTCCTGGTAATTATACATTAAATACATTAATTGCCGAATTAGTTAAACAAATTAGTAATGTTATAAGACCAATCACTAATATATATAATTTAAATATTAATAACAGTGAAATGTTATATTATACATATAATTTACCAGTTATTGATATAAATTCACAAAATGATTTATTCACTATGAAATTGCTTCAAAGATTAACAATTAGCAAACCATTATCATTGTCAAACCATAGTTTTGATGATGGGTTCAATAGATTAAGGATATATCATCCTAATCATAATTTAAATACAAATGATCAAATAACCATATCAAATGCAACATCTACAAATAATGTACCAGATACAACATTAAACTCTACATTTAATATTGAAAGAATATTAGATAGAAATACTTATGAAGTAAAATTACCAAGATATACTGCAAGTACAGCTCAGAATGATATAACAAACGGAGGGTCAAATGTATTGATCACATATCCTTTAAAATTTCGTTTATTGTTTGATAGACCATACACATTAGGTAATATATTAGGTTTTAAAGACATCGGAAAACCGTCTTCAATAACTAATTTTAATACTATAATAACGAATGACACGCCATATGAGAATGATATATTAGATAGAAATATTACAAATACTATCAATTTAAGTGGTGATAATTATATCTTGATGTGTTCGCCTATATTTAAGGAATCTTCGTATACAACAGGTAATATTGATGGTGTATTTGCAAAACTCTTATTGGCAGGAGACCCTGGTTCTATCATGTTCAATCAATTTGTACAATTAGGAGAATATTTTAAAGAACCTATAAATACTTTGTCTGATTTTGAGGTGACTTTTTATGATCCAACCGGCGAGTTATTTAATTTTGGTTCTATGGAACATTCGTATACATTAGAAATTTATGAAGATATTTTATTTAATAATAATAATAATATTTCCAATCCATGATATTGATTATAAATAAATTTGTTATAATTTAAAATAAACATTTGTAAATATTTATATGTTATTTTATATAAAGAGTTATAATTAGGATATACTTCAGTTTTAAATTTTTGTATAAGTTCTTCATTATTAACTGAATTTAATAAATTTAATTTTTCTATAATTTTATCCTTTAAAATTATTTCTGGATTATTTGATTCTATATATGCAAAATTAATATTTGTATTGTCCAAATTATTATTTATTAATAAATTTCTTAGATCTTTTAATATTGAGTTAGTTACAGATTGAATATTATTATTAATATAATGATTTATTATTAATTGTTCCATTTTTAAATAAAGATCAACACCAATAATATTAGCTAATATATGAACATATATTTTATTTAAAAATATATTGAAAGTATTCTTTTTATTATTATTAAATCTAATATTTATAAATTTTAAATATTTTTCTAACTTACTTTTTATTAATTTAAAATTATCTATTTTTAAATTGTCATTTTTATATAAAGGTTTATTAAATTTTATATCTGTTTTTTCATTATTTTTTAAATTTGTCAATTCATTTTTTAATTCTTTAGAATTTATTATGTGTTCTAAAATATCATTATTTATTTTATTTATATATTTATTCCAATATGTTCCGTATAATCCCATATCTTGACTTTCTAATTGATTAGCTTTATTATAATATTTATTTATTATAATATTAGGATCATTGATTACTTTATTATCATTAGGATTATTTACATAATTTATTTGAGTATCTTCTAGATTATTTTCAATATCATTATCTGAATAATTAAAAGTATTATCATTATTAAAACTTTTTATATATTTATTATATTGTTCATATATTTGTTTTTTTCTATTATTTGTATTATTTAAGTCTTGTAAATTTAATCCTTCATTACCAGACCATATGTGATTTAGCATAAATAATGCAATGACAAATACAGCATTAATATTTAAAGGTATTAATATATTATTGCTTTTTAATTCATTCCTTAACATCTCTTGATAATTATTTAAATAATGTATTTCATTTTTATTATTTACACTTAATAAATAATTCAAATGGTTTAATTGTTTATTAATACATAATACTAAAGGTGAAATTTGTTTATGGTCATAATGTGTTAATGTATTTATATTTTTTTCTTCTAATATTAATTTTATTACTTCATAATTATTACCATCAATAGCATAATATATTGGTGTCCAACCTTTGATATCCGTTTTTAATAAAAGAGATTTATTAATTTTTAATAATTCTTTAATAAAATTATTATCTTCATAATATTTTAATGTATTAAATGAACTCAAAATAGTAGGTTTAAAGTAATTTGTATCAAAGTATAATATGAATTTTAGAAATTTATTTTTTGATATATATATAAATTTATTATTTGTAAATTCATAATTAGGAATTAAAACTCTTGAAAAACCTAATCTTTGTAATATAATACTATTAATATCAAGGGGTATAATATTTTTTCGTATTACTATTTGGTTTGTAATTGGTGTCAAATTATTTATAAAAAATTGATTTATTACATTTTTTAAATACTCATTAAATTTTTCATTTAATATTTTATTTAATATATCATTTTTTATATCATCTATAATTTTTTTTTTAATTTCTTCACTATATTGATTATCATTATATGTAATTTCTATATTTGTGTTATTTAATAAAGGATTAATTAGTTTTAGAATTTTTTGTTTTTCTAATTTCAAATATATAGGATTGTAAAAATATAATTTGTAAGCTTTATCTTTTATTTCATTATTATTTATTGTATGATTATTTATATTAATATTATAATTTATTAGTTTTGGAATACGATTTAATAAATTAAGATTTGCTCCTATATTGTCATAAAATCCTATATCTTGAAAATATAATACTAAATTATGGAAAAAATTATATTTATGTTTAATATATTTTGAATAATTATTACATCTCACAATTACAGCATATTCTTCCTGTATTGTTGTAAAATCAGTAGATTCAGTAATTACTGGTATTTGTATTTGTGGATATATACCTATATATTTTTTAATTGTATTATCTAAGTCTTTTTTGTATTTTAGAAAACCATTTCTTTTATTATAAATAATAATATATTTATTTGCAATTTTTACTATTTGTTTTAATTTTTCTTTTATTAGAATAATAGATTTTTCTAATTCTTGAAGATTACTATCAAATAAATCATCAATATGTTTTTTTAATGGTTGAATATTAACATCATGGTTTATTAATTCTGATATTATGTTTTTTTGTTTTTCAAATATGTAAATAATATAATTATATTTATAAATTTGTTGAATATTTTGATATAAAATAAATATACCCTCTTTATCAATTACTTGTGGATTATAATTATTTATTGCATATTCATTAAATGTATGCAATAAATTAAAAAAGTCAATAGTGTAATTTCTATTACCATTTGGTAATTTATAATTAATTAGCGGACCTGTTGGTTTAGTATTGGTTTCTATAAATCTTGCTAAATTATTATCTAAAGATGGTACGGAACTATTATTATATTGATATAATATATTATAATTTAAATATTGCTGTGGTATATTAATTAATTTATATGATTTTATTAATTTATTGTAATCTTGTGTAAATATGTTTGGTATAATTAGTGGTAATGTTAGTGCTTCTTTTACAGCTGATAATACTAAACTATTATCTATATTTGGATGATATATATTTATAGCATTAGCTGTTATTTGTGATGCTGTTAGTACTGCTTCAATAGCTACTACATGATCTTTTAATGTTTTTTGTAGATCTTTTTGATAATTTATATTTAAAGATGTAAGTACTGCAGTTTGTATTGCCGTATGAATTACTGGTGCAATATTTTGGTTTTTTGATAAATATATATGAATTATCGCATGAACACTAGCTCGTAGAGCTGCTTGGACTACAGTATAAGCTTTTATTTTATTATTTGCTGTTAATGGTGGTGGTGGTAGTGGTACTAATTGATATGCATTATATGTTTCTATTTTGACCTGTATTATATTATTAGCTGCATCATAAGCATTAAGAAATGCTTGTTGTATATGTCTTTGTGAAGTATTAATTGCATTTTTTATATAATTTTCTAATTCTGTCGAACCATTAATATTTATTGCTGCTTGTACTGCTCTTATAAGTTCTTGAGCTTTATTTAATGCTGCATCAAATTCTGGACCAGTGTTAATACCCGCTATAGCTGTTTGAACATCTATTTGTATTTGATCAATATTTAATGTATTATGTATTGAAATAGCATTAGCATCTGGAGTATTAATTATATGGTTTACTAAATATTCTTTAATTACGTTAATAACTGCTTCATTAAAATCTTCTTTAGTTTCTTTTACCTCTAATAATACTGCTTCCATTGCTTGTATTGCTGCTCTTATAGCATCAATTTTTAATAATTGTGTATTTATATCAGTAGCAGCATTATTTGGTAATGATCTACTAACAGTATTTGTTGCTAAAGTTATTACTAGATCAATAGCAATATGTGATCTTACTAAATCATCTATATTTGTTAGTGCTTCTTTTATAGCTGCTAATACAAGATAATTAGCAATAGGAGCTCCTGGTGCTAATATAGCAACAGATGCTTCTTTGGCTGCTGCTAGTACTGCTTCCGTAGCTACTACATGATCTTTTAATGCTGTTTGTAGCTCTTTTTGTACATCTTTATTTATAGATATAAGTACTGCAGTTTGTACTGCAGTTTGTATTGCTGATATAATTGAAAGATTTTCTGGGATATTATGATTATTTGTATAAATTATTGCATAAGCAGCAGCTTGTATAGCTGTTTGTATTACTGCGCGAGCTTTTGTCACATTAGCTACTCTTGTCACATTAGCTACTCTTAATGTTATAGGTACTGATTGTAATGCTGTTAATGTTTCTGTTTTTACATTTATTATACTATAAGCTGTATTATATGCATATTCTATTGCTTGTTGTATTTGTACTTCTAGTGGATTAGTTATTTGTATATATAATTCTAATGGTGATAAACGATTATTTATTGCTTTTTGTACAGTTTTTATTAGTACTTTAGTTTTTTCAAATGCTGCATCAAATGCTCTACCAGCAGTAGCACCAGATATAGCTTGTTGAACTGCTGTTTTTATTGGATTATTATTTAACATATTTTTTATTGAATTAGCATTAGCACCAGGAGTATTAAATATATGATTTATTATTTTTGTTTTAATGGTGTTAATAACTGCGTCATTTAATTCTTGTCTAGTTTCTTTTACCTCTAATAATACTGCTTCCATTGCTTGTATTGCTGCTCTTATAGCATCAATTTTTAATAATTGTGTATTTATATCATTAGCAGCATTATTTACTGCTGCTTTTTCAACAGTATTAGTTGTTAAAGCTATTAATATATCAGTAGCAATATGCGATCTTCCAAGTTCATCTATAAAAAAGAAGTGGGTTCTTAATTCTAAAGAATAAGCCAAAGATTTTATAGCATTTAATACGTTATTGTTCAAATATTGCATTTTTTCAATTGTAATCTCATTGTTTAATTTTGTTATAATATCATTGTATTCATTATCTAATGTTTCTTCATTGATATCTTGTATTTCATTATTATTGTAAAAAAGATCTAATTTACTTTCTATTTTTTCAAATAAATCATTTTTTATTTCATTTGGATCTTTTCCTAAATCATCTTTTAATAATATATTATTAAAATCTTCGTTAGAATCATTAATATAAAACTGTTCTGCTATTTTTTTAAATACTTCGATACTGCCGCGAAAATTGGGATTAGTACTAATTAATGCATCAATTTGTTCTGCTATTGATTTATAATTATTTTCATAATTTGTACTATCAAATTTTGGTAATCTTACTGGAGTAATATTTTGAATGCCTTTTTCATCATATGTTCGATGTACAGGTTGCGACAATACATGCATAACTGTTAAATTATCATATGTATTTATATCCAAACTAGCGCCATTTTTTAATAAATAAGTAAATATTAGCGGGTAATTCTTCTTAATACAAATAAATAATGGAGTTGTGTTAAATTTGTCAGGACTACTTATCGGAGCTCCTCTTTCTACTAAAAATTGTATACATCTTAATAATTCATTTTCATATGTTATACTTTCTCCTTCTAATAAAACATGCATAATTGTTTGATTATTGTTATTTTTAACATTTAATGAAATACTATTGGTACTTATAAAATTTTCTAACTCTGATAAGTTATGTAAAGATGCTAAACTAAATAATTTATCTATAGATTCATCATTTATAGGTATATCTGGTAAAAAAGTATTAATATTTTTAGAGTGATATTTATACATAATTATTAATATTTAATAGAAAAAAAATATTAATAATTAAATTTTATATTTTAGTATGTTTATTTTTAATAATTTTTTATCATAAAATGTTTTAATAGAATGTCACGCCGAATAATAATAGACGATACAAATAATATTATAAATAGTTTATCAACAACAGGCAGTGATAGAACTGAAATTAGTAATATAGGTTCTGGTGTAACACAAGGAGATATTATACAAGCTTTTAAAGGTATATTTTTAAACGAGTTAAGCACTGGAGATATTATTCTTATTCGAAATTCTATCACTGTAATAGATACACAACCAGAATTAAATATTTTAGCACCTAATGTTAAATTATTTGGTAATATTATATTAGATTCTGACCAACAAAATTCCGTTACAAGTATTTTAACAAACAGATTAGAAATTAACGATCCATTAGTATATTTTAGTAAAAGAATTGCAAACGGTGATGTTGGATTGATATTCCAATATTTTAATAATGCTTCTGGTAGTAATGCCCAAGTTGGTTTTATTGGTTTTAATGCTAAAGATAAAAAATTTCGTTTGTATGAAACTACAAATCGAGATATTGCAAGTATAACAAGTGATAAAGTTTATTTAGCAAGAGAACAATTTATGGATAATGTAGGAGGTATTTTTAATCCTCTAAATAATGAAATAACATATGATTTATTAGGAGAATTGCAAGTAAAAAGAGTTGAAGCAAAAAGTGGTTATTTTCATGATGGTATTAATGTTAATAATTTTTCTGTAGGTGGTGATCAATTTAAAATTAATAGTATTGGTGCTATTGATACATCCGGTAATATAAATGTTAATAATAATATTTTTTTAGATGCTCTAACCGGTAATATTATTGCAAGTGGAAATATTGATTTAACTGGTAATTTAAATATTAATAACGGTAAATTTATTGTTTTTTCAAGAACAGGAAATACTAAAATCAATGGAACTTTAGATTTATCTGGTAATTTAACAGTAGGTGATAAAAAAATGATTGTTTATTCTACAACCGGTAATACTATCATCAATGGATATTTAGATTTATCAGGAAATTTAACAATTGGTAATAAAAAAATGGTTGTAAATTCAACTACTGGTAATACAGGTATTGCCGGGCAATTAGACATCTCAAAGAACTTAGTCGTCAATGTGGACAAATTTGTTGTCGATTATGTAACAGGCGACACTGGAATTGCTGGGCAATTAGATGTAAGTAAGAATCTTGTTGTAAATGTAGACAAGTTTATCGTTGATTACTTATCAGGTGATACAGGTATAGCCGGTCAATTAGACATAAGTAAGAATCTAGTTGTCAATGTGGAAAAGTTTATTGTTGATTACTCAACTGGCGATACAGGTATAGCCGGACAATTAGACATAAGTAAGAACATAGTTGTCAATGTAGACAAGTTTATAGTTGATTACTCAACTGGCAATACAGGTATAGCCGGTCAATTAGACATCTCAAAGAACCTAGTTGTCAATGTAGACAAGTTTATCGTTGATTACTCAACTGGCGATACAGGTATAGCCGGTCAATTAGATGTAAGTAAGAACCTTGTCGTAAATGTAGACAAGTTTGTAGTCGATTATGTAACAGGTGATACTGGTATAGCCGGACAATTAGATGTAAGTAAGAACCTTGTCGTAAATGTGGACAAGTTTGTAGTCGATTATGCAACAGGTGATACTGGTATAGCCGGTCAATTAGATATAAGTAAGAACCTTGTCGTAAATGTGGACAAGTTTGTAGTCGATTATGCAACAGGTGATACAGGTATAGCCGGACAATTAGATGTAAGTAAGAACCTTGTCGTAAATGTGGACAAGTTTGTAGTCGATTATGCAACAGGCGATACTGGTATCGCCGGACAATTAGATGTAAGTAAGAACCTTGTAGTCAATATAGACAAGTTTGTAGTCGATTATGCAACAGGTGATACAGGTATAGCCGGACAATTAGATGTAAGTAAGAACCTTGTAGTCAATGAAGACAAGTTTGTAGTCGATTATGCAACAGGCGATACTAGTATAGCTGGACAATTAGATGTAAGTAAGAACCTTGTAGTCAATGTAGACAAATTTGTTGTTGATTATTTGACTGGTGATACTGGTATAGCTGGACAATTAGATGTATCAAAAAATCTAGTTATTAATAAAGACAAATTTGTTGTTGATTATTTGACTGGTGATACAGAAATAGCTGGACAATTAGATTTAAGTAAAAATTTTGTTGTTAATACAGATAAATTTATTGTTTATCACGATACAGGTAATGTTCATGTTGCAGGTACTATTGATATTTCACAAAATTTAATAATTAATAATAATGCATTTACAGTTGACTATAATGGTAATGTTGATATATCAAGTAATTGTTATATAGGAGGTAGTTTAACCATTGAAGGAGCAGTAATACAAAAATCAGACTTGAGTATTATTGGTAATTTATCTGTTATTGGTGATACTAATTTACAAGGATATGTAAATATTAATGATAAAATATTAATTGACACGTCTGGAAATTTAGAAATAATAGGTAATCTAGTTGTCAATGAAGATAAATTTGTTGTTGATTATTTGTCTGGTGATACGAGTATTGCCGGACAATTAGACATTTCAAAGAACCTAGTTGTTAATGTAGATAAATTTGTTGTCGAATATTTGTCTGGTGATACAGGTATTGCCGGACAATTAGACATTTCAAAGAACCTAGTTGTCAATGTAGATAAGTTTGTTGTCGATTATTTGTCTGGTGATACAGGCATTGCCGGACAATTAGACATTTCAAAGAACCTAGTTGTCAATGTAGATAAGTTTGTAGTTGATTATTCGTCTGGTGATACAGGTATTGCCGGACAATTAGACATTTCAAAGAACCTAGTTGTCAATGTAGATAAGTTTGTTGTTGATTATTCATCTGGTGATACAGGTATTGCCGGACAATTAGACATTTCAAAGAATCTTGTTGTCAATGTAGATAAGTTTGTTGTTGATTATTCGTCTGGTAATACAGGTATTGCCGGACAATTAGATATCTCAAAAAATCTAGCTGTCAATCAAGATACATTTGTGGTCGATGTATCGACATCTAAAGTTGGTATAAATATAGCTTCGCCTGTGTATGAATTAGATGTAAGTGGAAGTATTGCTACACAATGTGCTATAATTTATGATGATGATGATGATAATGGTGTTTTTGCACATAGAAATAATAAGAATAATACTAACTTTGCTTTATTACAAACTAATACAGGGAAAACAAGAATTAATTGTAAAAATGGTTCTGGTAATATTATATTTACTCACGGATCAACCGATGTTAAACAGGAATTTGACTCTGATGGCAATGTAATTATTCAAGGTAATTTATTTTCATATTCAGACATTAGAATTAAAACCAATATTGAAACTATAGAAAATGCACTTGATAAAGTAACATCTCTTAGAGGCGTTACATATAATATGATTAAAGATATAAAAGAAAATCCAAATACAGCACAAAAACATGTTGGGTTGATTGCACAAGAAGTAGAAACTATAATCCCAGAAGCTGTTAAAGAAGAAAATGGTTTTAAAACAGTAGCTTATGGAAATTTAGTAAGTGTATTAATTGAAGCTGTCAAGGAATTAAAACAAAAATTTGATTTTTTTAATTGTAATAAATTTGATAATGTCAAACTATTACAATTTATATATTTATATCAACCATTTAATTTTTGGAAAACAAATAATAATAATAATATATATCATAAAGAAAGTTTTATTGGAATAGGTACAGATAAACCAGTTACTCCATTACATGTTGAAGGTAATATTACTCAAACTGGCATTTCTACATGTAATTTAAAAACAACAATAATAGATGGTTGTTTAAGAATTAATTTTAATAATATAGAACAAATAAATAATAATATTGAAATTAATATTAATAATAATTCAAATTTTATAATAGATATTAGTAATAATTGTAATATTATAATTAATGATATAAGTATAAATTCAATTGGTCAAATTGGAGAAATTTATATTTTTAAAAACACCGAAACCCCTTGTTTAATAACTTTTGATTCAAAAATGAAATTTGCAAAAAATACAAAACCAAATATAATTGATAATGCAATGGTATGTATTAAATACACTATTTTAAAAACAAATATTATATTTTGTAGATTTGATATATTTGATTGATACTATAATTATTTATAATATCAATTATAAATAATTATTTGTATTTTTTTATAATATTTTTTTAGATATAATTTATAATATTATAATATAAACTATGAGTTTTCCAAGAAAATTGCTTACTAGCCTTATGGATGTAATATTTTCAGTTAATAAAATAGCAATAAGTAGAAATGACGATGAAAATACTACATACATAAAAGGTAAAAATAATTTGGGTTTTAAAAATTTAACAAATGATGATGAAGAAGGTATTATAATAGATACATCAAATAATATAGGTATTGGTACGACTGAACCAAAAGAAAAACTCCATATATATGGTAATACAAAAATAGAAGGAGATTTAATTGTCAGGGGTACGACTACAACAATTAATACTGAAGCAAGGTTTACAGACCAAATAATAGTAACTAACGAAGGTACTGGACCTGCAATTGTAGTAAATCAAATAGGATTAAATGATATAGTTGAAATTAAAGATGATAATTTAACAGTATTCAAAATAATAGACGGCGGTAACGTGGGTATAGGGGTAACACTGCCTACTGAAAAGTTAGAAATAGACGGCTCAATAAAAATATCAGGTGGATTAAAAATAAATAATAAAACAATAATTAATAGCGATGGTATTGTAAACTTATCATCAATTATACCAAATTTAGATGGTCAATATGTTTATGGTAAGTTAAAACCCGAAGTAATACCACAAATAGACAGTTCCATTATTAATACTGGTGTAATTGATATTACACATATTCCTATGATACCTTTTAATAAAATAACTGGGGTGTTGTCTTTTCAAAACATACCTAACCTAGATGCTTCTATTATTAGTTCAGGAACTATTAATGTTATTCATATACCAGACTTAAATGCCAATAAAGTTACGTCTGGTATATTAAATTTAGATCGTATTCCCGATATACCTAATAATAAAATAATAGAATTAGATGCTATTAAAATTACATCAGGAGTTATATCATCCGATCGTATCCCTGAATTAAATGCGTCTAAAATTACTACAGGTTTATTAAATAATAATATAATACCATTATTAAATATATCTAAAATCCCTAATTTAAATGCGGAAATAATAACGAGCGGTATTTTAAATTCTGAAGTTATACCACCTATTGATGGATCAAAAATATTAACAGGATTTATAGATTCAAATAGAATACCAAATTTAGATACTACTAAAATCACATCTGGTACATTTGATATCAATCGCATTCCAAACTTTAATGCGTCTAAAATTACATCAGGTATATTAGAACTAAATATTATTCCAAATTTAGATACTTCTAAAATTACATCTGGGATTTTAACGACTGATAGAATTCCAAATTTAGATACAAGTAAAATTACATCTGGTATATTTTTACCTGCTCGAATACCAGAGATAAACGCAAGTAAGATTACGTCTGGTATTTTAGAATTAAAATTGTTTCCTGATTTAGATACATCTGTTATAAAATCAGGTAAATTCTCTTCTGCAAGAATACCTAATAATATTGCAAATGGTACTATAGTAGTAGATACCTATAACAATGTTAATATTAATAATGGTGCGTTTTTTATAAATTCATTAACAAATAAAATTGGTATCAGTAAAATTAACCCAAATTATGATTTAGATATATTAGGTAATGTAAATTTTACTGGTAAAATTTTTAATAATGACATTGAATATCATAAAACACAATGGGTGTCAATTACTGACGGTATTGTATATGATAAAAACGTTGGCATTGGTGTTACATTTCCTCCTAAAGCTAAATTAGATGTAGATGGAGATGTAAATATTACTAAATCTACTACTATAGGTCCTTGTACATTGTTTGTAGATACATCCTTAAATATGGTTGGTATTAATAATCCAAACCCTATTTTTGAATTAGATATTATAGGTAATATAAATTTTACTGGAAGTATGTTTAACAATGATAATATAATTGTTTCTAGTCAATGGCGTAATATTAATAGAGATGATATGTTTTATGATCAAGGAAAAATAGGCATCGGGACGTACGTATTAAATCATGCTTTTGAAGTAGCAGGTGATGTCGGGATTAGTGAAAATGTGTATATCGGATCAAGTTCGGCACGAACACTTGTCGTCGATACTGTTAATAATTTTGTAGGTGTAAATAAAGCAGTACCTAGCTATGAGTTAGATATTAATGGTAAAATTTTTTCTAATAATGATGTTATCGTCAATAATAAAATTTTTTTATATAAAGATGGCAGTGCTAATATATTAGGAAATTTTAATGTTAATGATAATTTTATTGTCAATTATTTAAATGGCAATACAACAATTAAAGGTAGTGTTTATTTAAAAAAAAATTTTAATATTAATGATTGTTTTATTATTGATCAGAGTGGGAATTTAAATATTAATAATAAGTTCAATATTAATAATGAAGGTAATTTAAATATTAATAACGTTTTATATATTGATAACAGTGGTAATATTAAAAGTAAAGGTAGTATTGATATTTCACAAAATTTTAATATTGGTGGTAGTTTAGTAATAAACGGCGCTGTATCACAAAACTCTGATTTAACTGTTGTTGGTAATTTATATATTGATAATAATGTTTATTTTAAACAATCATTAGATCTATCGCATAATTTTAGAATTAATACTAATAAATTAACCATTGATAGCTTGGGTAATATTACTTCAATGGGTAATTTAGATATATCAAAGAATTTCACAATAAATCAAAATCAATTTACTGTTGATTATTTAGGCAATGTCAAAGCAACAGGTAACTTTGATTTATCACAAAATCTTAGAATTAACTATGATAAATTTATTGTTGATAATAATGGTAACATTAACGCATCTGGTAACTTGGACATATCAAAGAATTTCACTATTAATCAAAATCAATTTATTGTTGATAACTCTGGTAACATGAAAGCAGCAGGTAACTTTGATCTATCAAATAATTTTACTATTAATCAAAATCAATTTATTGTTGATAATATTGGGAACATTAAAGCATCAGGTAACTTGGATATATCAAAAAATTTTACTGTTAATCAAAATCAATTTATTGTTGATAATAGTGGTAATATTGGCGCAACAGGGGACTTTGATCTGTCAAAGAATCTTAGAATTAATAGTAATAAATTTATGGTTGATAATTTAGGTAATACTCGTTTAATGGGTACCTTAGATATATCAAAAAATTTTACTATTAATCAAAACCAATTTATTGTTGATAACTCTGGCAACATGCAAGCGACCGGGAGCTTTGATCTATCGCAAAATTTAAGAATTAATAGTAACAAATTTATGGTTGATAATAGCGGGAATACAAGTTTGATGGGTAACTTGGACATATCAAAGAATTTTACTATTAATACTGATAAATTTATTGTTGATAACTCTGGCAACATACAAGCAACTGGTGACTTGGATCTATCGCAAAATTTAAGAATTAATAGTAACAAATTCATAGTTGATAGTAATGGTAATATTAAAGCAACTGGGAGCTTTGATCTATCAAATAATTTTAGAATTAATAGTAACAAATTTATGGTTGATAATAGCGGGAATACAAGTTTGATGGGTAACTTGGATATATCAAAGAATTTTACTATCAATGTCGATAAATTTATTGTTGATAGTACAGGTAATATTGACGCAATGGGTGACTTCGATCTATCGCAAAATTTAAGAATTAATACTGATAAATTTATTGTTGATAATACTGGAAATATTAAAGCAACAGGAAACTTTGATCTATCAAATAATCTTAGAATTAATACAAATAAATTTACTGTTGATAATATTGGGAATATTAAAGCAACGGGTAACTTGGATATATCACAAAATTTTACTATCAATACAATTAAATTTATTGTTGATAATATTGGGAATATTAAAGCAGCAGGTAACTTGGACATATCAAAGAATTTCACAGTTAATACTGATCAGTTCATTGTTGATAATTTGGGTAATACCAGTTTAATGGGAAACTTGGACGTATCAAATAATTTTACTATTAATACTAATAAATTTATTGTTGATAATAATGGTAACGTTAACGCGGCAGGTAACTTTGATCTATCGCAAAATCTTAGAATTAATACAAATAAATTTGTTGTTGATAATTTTGGTAATATTGGCGCAATGGGTGACTTTGATCTATCACAAAATCTTAGAATTAATACTAATAAATTTATTGTTGATAATTTTGGTAATATTGGCGCAATGGGTAACTTGGATTTGTCACAAAATCTTAGAATTAATACTGATAAATTTATTGTTGATAATTTGGGTAATACAAGTTTGATGGGCAATCTAAATATTAATTCTAATAAAATTATAGCAGATGTAAATGGTAATATTAAATCAGTAGGAGATATTGATCTTTCAGGAAATTTTAGAATCAATACTAACAAATTTTTTATTAATCCATCAGGTAATACTGGTATGGCTGGTACTCTTGATGTTTCAGGCAACTTGAATGTAAATACAAATAAATTTACTGTTGTCGCATCTAATGGTAATACTAATGTAGCAGGTACTCTTACTGTTGCAAATGACTTTAATGTTGCAACCAATAAATTCAAAGTAGACGCTACTAACGGTAATACTGATGTTGCCGGTGTTCTTACTGTTACCAGTAACTTCTTTATTGGTGTTGGTGATAATAATAAATTCAATATAGAAGCTGCTACAGGTACCACAGAAATATCTGGAGAACTTTATGTTAATAACAACTTCTATGTTGCTGATGATAAATTAATTGTATATGCTGATTCAGGCAATACTAGTATGGCTGGTACTCTTGATATTTCGGGAAACTTTAATGTGAATACAATTAAATTCACTGTAGATGCTTCTAATGGTAATTCTGGTGTAGCAGGTACTCTTGATGTTTCAGATAACTTTACTGTTAATAGCGATAAATTCATTGTACAATCTGATTCAGGTAATACTCTTATAGCTGGTACTCTTAATGTTACAGATGACTTTACTGTCGCTGAAATGTTCACAGTAAATATTAATGACAATAGCACAGAAGTATATGGAGAACTTTATGCTTTTGATAACTTTTATGTTGCTGAAGATAAATTCATCGTAAATGCTGCTAGTGGTGATACTAGTATTGCAGGCGTTCTTGGTGTCACGGGTAACTTAAATGTTAATACCAATAAATTTACAGTTGATATTTTAGGTAATGTTGGCGCAATGGGTAATTTTGACTTGTCTAATAATTTTACAGTTAATACTAATAAATTTATTGTAGATAATATTGGCAATATTAGCGCGACAGGAAACTTTGATCTATCACAAAATTTAAGAATTAATAGTAATAAATTTACTGTTGATTATTTGGGTAACATTAACGCTGCAGGTAACTTGGACATATCAAAGAATTTCACTGTTAATCAAAACAAGTTCATTGTCGATAATTCAGGTAATATGAAAGCAACAGGTAGCTTTGATCTATCAAATAATTTTACTATCAATACAATTAAATTTATTGTTGATAACTCTGGTAACATTAAAGCAGCAGGTAACTTGGACATATCAAAGAATTTCACTGTTAATACTAATCAGTTCATAGTCGATAATTATGGTAATACTAGTTTAATGGGCAACTTGGATGTATCAAAGAATTTTAGAATTAATACGAATAAATTTACTGTTGACAACTTGGGTAATACTGCTTTGATGGGTAACTTGGATATATCGCAAAATTTTACGATTAATACTAATAAATTCATTGTTGATAATTTTGGTAATATTGGCGCAATGGGTGACTTTGATTTGTCAAATAATCTTAGAATTAATACTAACAAATTTATTGTTGATAATACTGGCAATATTAAAGCTGCAGGATACTTTGATTTATCAAATAATCTTCGAATTAATACTGATAAATTTATCGTCGATAGTTTGGGTAATACCAGTTTGATGGGCAATCTAAATATTAATTCTAATAAAATTATAGCAGACGTAAATGGTAATATTAAATCAGTAGGCGATATTGATCTTTCAGGAAATTTTAGAATTAATACTAACAAATTTTTTATTAATCCGTCAGGTAATACTGGTATGGCTGGTACTCTTGATGTTTCAGGCAACTTGAATGTGAATACAGATAAATTCACTATTGTCGCATCTAATGGTAATACCAACGTAGCAGGTACTCTTACTGTTGCAAGTGACTTCAATGTAAATAATATATTGACTGTAGTTGCAGATTCAGAATCAGATTCAGGTTTTACAACCTTATATGGTCCGCTTTGGATTAATAATGGCAATTTCTATATTAATAATGATGTGACAACTGTATTCTCTGTAGATAATGTTACAGGTAAAGTAGAAGTATCTGGAGAACTTTCTGCTAACGGTGACTTATATATTGGTATTGATAAATTTATCGTATATGCTGATTCAGGCAATACTAGTATGGCTGGTACTCTTGATATTTCGGGAAACTTTAATGTGAATACAATTAAATTCACTGTAGATGCTTCTAATGGTAATTCTGGTGTAGCAGGTACTCTTG
>Ga0209400_1001009_pt1 | contig 23924 bp, 21 predicted proteins | sample M_130807_EF_Meta_FD_187313 | JGI IMG/M metagenome (GOLD analysis project Ga0209400, IMG submission 187313) | Freshwater microbial communities from Lake Montjoie, Canada to study carbon cycling - M_130807_EF_MetaG (SPAdes) (version 2) | ecosystem: Environmental > Aquatic > Freshwater > Lake... | reverse complement strand
AGACGTATAAAAAAAATTAACAAAAAAAAAAGAACTATAGAACCGCGTGATTCATTAACAAAATCAATGAATAAATCAAAAATAAAATATGCTATTCGTTTTATTCCTATTGAATTATATTATTTTGTTATGTTTTTTTCTTACATAACATTACACAACATTTATTTTTTTTTAAATGCTAGTATTAGTATCCTGTTTATAACAAATGTTAATTATTTGATTTTTATATTGATGTTGATAATTATTAATATGGGAAGTGTTATAATTTTTTCAGGTTGTCCTGTGAGTATATTAGAACAAAAATATAGAAATAAAATAAAATATAATCAAGATTTTTTTAGTAATATTCTAAAAAGTTTATATGACAATTATAATAATAATGATACGTATGAAGAACTTATAGAAAAACTAATATTTTTTCTGTTATTTTGTATTGTTAAAATATCTTGTATCATTATATATAGGTATTTTAGATCTGTGTAATAGTAATTACGAAAATACATTATTATACATTTCTAATGCTTTTTCTTTTTGAACAGAATAATTCACTATGGGTGCTGGATAATTAACTTTTGCATTGTGTTTCCCATCATACATAGAGTGATATTTATCCCAATTATGTAATTCTTTTGCAGGAATATCTTTTAATTCAGGAATCCATGTTTTTATATACACGGCATCTTCATCTACTTGTTCCGATTGACTATATGGATTGAATATACGAAAATAGGGTTGACTATCGGCACCAGTGCTTGCAATCCATTGCCAATTGCCATTATTGGATGCAGGATCATAATCGACTAATTTTTGAGAGAAATATTGTTCCCCTTCTCTCCAATCTATAAGAAGTGTTTTTGCTAAAAAACTAGCAACAATAAGACGCACCCTGTTATGCATATATCCAATGGTATTTAATTGTCTCATTCCAGCATCTACAATAGGATATCCAGTATTACCAGTTTTCCATGCATGTAAATATTTTGCATTTTTATGCCAACGAATTTTATTATAATTTGGTTTCATTGCATGTCCTAAAACATACGGAAATGCATATAAAATATTCATATAGAATTCTCTCCATATTAGTTGTCTAACAAGTTCTTTTATATTTCGAAATGTATGAAATACTTCACGAATAGAAACACATCCAAACTTGATATAAGGAGACAACTGTGTTGTCGGAATTGATGGCGTATCTCTCGTTTTAATGTATTGTTTTTGTGTTTTCAATGCGGTTTTTAAAACATCTAAACCATTCTTTCTTCCACCATGAGATAGTATATGTATATTGATTTTTGTAAACTTTGACATCGCTTCCTGGAGAGAAATGGAGATGTTCTGTATGTTACTAGAAACAAATGGCAACTTATTAATGTGTAATAATTGCGGATTTGGTGGTTTTGTGGATTTTACGGTGTTATAATAAGGAGTAAATTTTTGATAAGGATGACCTGTCGCGTTAAGAATGGTTCCCGGTTCATAAATATAATAATCCGATGTTATTTCACATTCAACATTCATTTTTTCACATAGTTTAGATAAATTTTCATCTCTCTCCACTGCATATGGTGTATAATCTTTATTAAAACAAATATATTGTATATTCCATTTATTAATACATTCTTTTATGATTTTATTTGTATTACCATAAAATATATTGAGTTTACCATTGGGAGTGGATGAATGTTTATGGATTTCACTATTTAAATCTTGTAAACTTTCAATCATAAATTGCACTGCATTATTTGATTTATATGGATTACTTGAACCAACTTGTTCGGGTGTAAAAATAAATACTGGATATATTGATCCGCATTTTTTGATTGTTTGAATTAAACCAATATTATCTTGAATTCTTAAATCACGATGAAATAAAAAAATACCATTTTCGTATTTATGCATGGTTTTACTTGTATATTTTACTTGTATGTTTTACTTGTATGTTTTATTTATATATTGTATAATATAAATAAAATATATATAATAACATTATACATTTTTACACATTTATTTATTTTTTCGTCTTTTATTATTTTGTTTTATTATTCAATCAAAATCATATTAGATAATTCTTTCAAATAACGTTTGGAACAAGTTTCTACTAATAAACCATTTGCAAAAACACCATAATTACCATAATAATTATCATTCTCTAGGGCTATATGATAGATGGTATATGTTCCTGGTGTTTCATAGACTGAAGCACGCTGGTCCACACAAGCAGGAACACGATACTTACTATCTGTTACGTAGATTTTTCCATTTACTTCAATTGTTTTCTCGCGTTGTTCTTCATCCATGAAACTATTCATTAGTATACAATGACAACCTGTAATGATAAGATCTTCAAATAGTTCAGGATATTCACTTTGGGAACATTTGTATAATTGGTCTTTTATTCTTTCTTGTAAAGCGAAATGATATATATCACTCTTCCCAATCATTTCAATTGGTTTATAACCATGATTTAACGTTTTAATCAAATCACCCTTTCTCAAATCTTGAACTTGAACGTATCCTTTATCAGTGAGGATTTTGGAGTCAGACTTGAAACATGGTATAGGTTGTGATTGTGAATAATAAATCACTCCATTATAATAAGAGTTATTTCTTCCAACTGCAATTGCATTGGAACTTGACATGGAACAATATCTAAAAATACCTGAACTTGTTAAATTAGATCCGGTACTAGTCCAAGTTTGTCCATAATTTCCTGAATAATAAATAGCTCCAGTATCAGAGTCAATTCCTCCAACTGCAATTGCGTTGGATCCTGACATGGAACAAGAGTTAAAAATACTTGGAGTTGTTAAATCAGATACGGTACTAGTCCAAGTTTGTCCATAATTTCCTGAATAATAAATAACTCCATTCCCAGAATTCCCAGAGCCACTTTGTCCAACTGCAATTGCGTTGGATCCTGACATGGAACAAGAGTAAAAACAAGTTGTTAAATCAGATCCGGTACTAGTCCAAGTTGACAGTCCATTATTTACTGAATAATAAATAACTGCATTACTAAAAGTGTCATTTTGACCAACTGCAATTGCATTGGATCCTGACATGGAACAAGAGGTAAAAAAACTTGCACTTGTTAAATCAGATCCGGTACTAATCCAATTTTGTCCATAATCTACTGAATAATAAATAACTCCATTATTAAGTAATGCTCCTCCAACTGCAATTGCGTTGGAACCTGACATGAAACAAGAAGAAAAAAATGCTGCACTTGTTAAATCAGATACGGTACTAGTCCAAGTTTGTCCATAATCTACTGAATAATAAATCAATCCGTTATTAGAGATACTGTTGTTTCCAACTGCAATTGCGTTGGAACCTGACATGAAACAATATCTAGGCATATTTAAACTTGATAAATCAGATACGGTACTAGTCCATGTTTGTCCATAATCTACTGAATAATAAATCACTCCGTTATTAGAGATACTGTTGATTCCAACTGCAATTGCATTGGATCCTGACATGAAACAAGAATTAAAATATATTGCACTTGTAAAATCAGATACGGTACTAGTCCAAGTTTGTCCATAATCTCCTGAATAATAAATAACTTCATTACTAGAGTCACTTCGTCCAATTGCAATTGCGTTGGAACCTGACATGGAACACAAAGAAAAAAATAATGTACTTGTTAAATCAGATCCGGTACTAGTCCAATTAGCTAAAGAAGACATTATATATAATAAATATAATAAATTTATCACTAAATTAAATATCTAAACTAATAGTATTTTTATCTGATCTTGGTTTTCGCCTACTTCTCTTTGGCATATTACCGCTACTACTTTGTAATTCTTTTAAATCAGAAATACTTATTGTACTATCATTATTTATACTTTGTGCATCTTGATCTAATTGAGATGATGACATAGGTGGATTAGAAAATACAGGTTGTTCTTGAATATTAATTGTTTTTGTTTTTAATCCAGATAATATTTCACTTATATCACTAGGCCCTTTCATTTCTGGTCTATGTGATGATTGTTGTTGCTGTTGTGGTCTTCTGGGTGTTCTCTCCATATTTACTGGATTCGTTTGATTTTCACGAATATTAATACCATCATTCATGTTTGGAATACTACTTCTACCCATACTCATGCTATTATTATTTCCTGGTCTTCCACCCATATATGGCACACTATTTGGACCTTGTGTTGCCATTGGTGGAGGTGGACCTCCTCTTCCCATTGGAATTTCTGGTTCTGGATTCATTAATCCACTCATAAAACCACCAAATCCTGGACTACTTTGTCCCATTGAATTAACTGCAGCAGTTTGAAATTGTCTCATCAAATCAGGATTTTGTCTTAAAATATCATCCATTCCTGGCATAGATGATTTAAACATTGTATTTGTCATGTGTAACATAAGAGCACTACCACCCAATTGGAACATCAATTTCAATTCTGGTGCCATTGTTGCCTTTGATTTGTATTTTTCATATAACTCTGCAAAAATTTCATCATAATCATTAATATTTTCATTTATTTGTTCACTCCAACCATCTAATTTAATATCAAATGGATCAAATTTATTGTTTAAAAATTCAATACCATTAATTACTGCCATCATCATGTTTCCCTGAAACTTAACCGAGTTTTGTTTGTTTTTCTCTTCCATTATAGTCTCATATTCACCTTGCATTTCTGCTAAAGGTGAATCCATATTGTATTTTTTAGACAACTCTACACCTTTCTTCTCCAATGCTTCTAGCTTTCGTAAATATTTAAACTTCTCTCTTAATAATTCTTCTTTTGACATAGCTGGTTGTATTGGAACAGTTTTGTCAGGATTATTAATCGGAACATTATTAAATTTACTAAAACCATCCCATGTTTTTGAATTAGCATCACCAGTTTCTACTGTAGATCTTCCGATTGATGGTGTTGATGCTGATGATGCTGATGATGCTGATGATGAATTGTCATCAAAACGTACACCTAAAGATGGTTTTTCATTTGATGGACTAAAAATATCTGATTTGGGGAAAAAATTGGATGATGATCCCGAATCTATATTAAAAGAACTAGTTACATCTGCTAAATCATTCAATTCACTTTCTAATTTATTAAGATCATCTAAATTAATATCATCCTCAAAATTTTTTCCATAACCAGATTTTGATTTTCCATCTTTTACTTTATCATTCATTAATAATTCAATACCACCGCCAAAATTCACAGATTTTAAACCATCCATGTCATCATTTAAATTAGATATATCTATAATTTCACTTTCCATTAATATAACTTATTAAGAACATATAATTTTAAGTACTACGAATATAATAATATATTTTATTAAATTTCAACTACTTTTATGATTTTCTCTCTACAATTTGTGTTTTATATACCATATACCTTGCAAAAAACAATCAGCCAAATCATCTTTTTTATTGTGTATATTAAAAAATTTTATCCATTCATCGTTGATATTGTTATTTTCTAAATTTTCTAAACAAATTTTTATACCTAATTTTTTTCGTTCGTTGTATTTTTTTTTATCTGTTTTATCTTCATACTCGCTATTTTTAGTATTGTTGGTATTGTTGGTATTAACATCTTTCAATTTATTAAAAGAGGATACGAATTCGATATATTGATTCGAATTTTTCATTATAAAATATTGTGCAACCATTCCCTGAATTGTTTTCATTCTATTTGCGATAGGACTTATTTGATTTTCTATTAGAATAACATCAATAATTTGCTGTGATGTAAAATAAGATTCAAAAATAATATCAAATTTTGTTTTTATATTTTTACCTATACTAATTATATCCACTTTATTAGAATTTGTTGCTGTTACGGTTTCAAAACATTTATTTACTATATATTGATTCAATAAATGAATCAAATCTATTTTTTTTATAGGCTTTGTATATTCTATATTATATTTTTCTGCTAATTCAAATAGTTTATTTATTTTTTGTTTATTTAAATAGGCAGATTCTAATTCTTTAGTAGGTATTTGAAATATTTGTTTTTTTGAGTGTTTTAAACAAAAACATTTACCGTTTTTTGTGTATTTAGCAGGTTTATTACATACGTTGTTGTTTAGAGATTGTTGTAATGATTGAGGGTGTAATTGTTGTTTGTTTGATGATTTTATTTTTGAGTTAGATTTTTCATTTTCTATTTCTGAACATAATAGTGGGGTTTCTTCTCCTATATTAACTATATCCCATTTTTTTACGCTATATATATTATTCTCTATTTCAAATAAACAAAATGCTAGATTTTTAATACCAATATCAATACTCAATATTTTTATTGTAGATAGATAAGAAGACATATGTATATACATAATATGATTATTATTTATGTTATATTTTTTATAAGAATTTTTATTTTCTAAAATTGTATATTAAATCGATTTTATTTAGGCGTTTTATAAAAAAATCTATATTATATATATAAAATGCCAATGAATACTCGCAGTAAAACACACAAAAAGTCAATTTACAGACGTCGTGTAAAAAACTCTAGTTGCAGAAAAATCAAACGTTCTGCTGCATGCAAACGTACTGCTGGATGCAAATACGCTTCTGGAACAAAACGTCGTTATTGCCGTAAATCCAAGAATACACGCGCTTAAACATCAAATCGTAATTTATTTGTAATAAATCTATAATTTACGATTTCTATTTCTAATTAGTGTTCATATTGTTGGTGACATGATTAACACCTAATTCACCTAATGAATCAGGTGTAAAATAAGGAGACATCATTTTTGCTTCTAATTGTTGTCTAGATAAATATGGATTTTTCAAATCACTGTTTTGGTACCCATAACCAGGAGCACCCGTATCAAATAATGACTTGTATAAGATTGGAACATTACTAGATGGTGTATTATTTTCTCCTACACTTTTTACACTACATGGCATTCCTAAATCATAACATGCAGATAAATTGTTGTAATTCATAATTTTAATACCATTATTAGTTAAAAACTGTCTATATTGCCAGTTAGATGTTATATTTTCTTTTTTCTGAATTCTCTTGTTTATAACTGCTTCTGGTTGCCATGAAGCATAATTTCTACCATCTGCCATTATTGGAGGAAAATCAAAATGAATATTATTAGATCCAGAATAACATGTTGCCCAACTCATATATAATTATATCTATGTAGTATAATTAGATAATATATTTTTTTATTAAATTATAAATTATAATGATTATTTTTATTCTACTTCTAATAATTTTAATAAATCATTTTTCTTTAACTTTGATGCATCTGTAATAATACCCTTATCTATTACGATATGACGTAATTTATTCAATGATAATTTTTTATAGTCTAACACTTCAATATTTTTAACATTTAAATCTGTTAAATCTTCTGATTCAACTTCTATATCATTATATTGATCATTATATTGATAATTATCTTCATCATTATCCATATCATTTTCTTGATCTTCTAATGTGAAATTAATATTTATAGTTTTTAAATTATTAATATCAGAAATATCGATTTCTTCTACTGCATTATTAACGGTTTTGTTTTTATTTGCAACTACTTCAAAATTTAATCCCGAATAACTTTCACTATCAATATCATCATTTTTATTTTCTTCGTCTTCATCATCTTCATCATCTTCATCATCGTCATCGTCGTCATCTTCATCATCATCTTCGTCGTCATCTTCATCCTCATCTTCATCCTCATCTTCATCCTCATCTTCATCTTCTGAAATTGTAATTAACTTACTAGCAGTATCATTAATATTTGAACCGCCATTATCAGCAAATGGTATAAAATTTACATTATTATTCATTGATGGAGCTATGTTTATAGGTAGTCCTACCTTATTCATAACTAATTGAACATATTGTTTGGATGAATTCACTTCTTCTGCCATTGTAGAAACTAAATCAAACATAGATGTAATTTTATGATTTTGTTCGCTTATTTTTTGATTAAAATACATAAATAATGCACCTACAAGTAATAAACATATTGCTAAACTAATCAAAAACGATGTAGAAAATATTTCTGTTATACCCATTCTTATTAAATGATATATATATAATTATATTTATATGTTTAACGAATAATATTATATTATTTTTTGTTTCTTTATATTTTTTGTTTCTTTATATTTTTTGTATTATTTATGATTTCACTAGGATAATTCATATCATTCAATACTTTTATACCACCGTGAACTTCTGAAATACCTTCTTTCATTTTATATGAATATAAAAAATCATTATTATTAATAACATTAACATACATGTGATAATTTTTAACATGTTTGTTTTTATTTAATTTTTTACAAACTTTAATAAAGTGTGTCGTCATTATACATTGAACATTTTTAATTTTTACCAAATATTCCATGAAAGCTAAAGCACTAATTACAGCTTCTTCTGGATTTGTTCCTGAATAAATTTCATCAAAAACACAAAAATGCGTATCTTCTTCTTCACAATTATCTTTTATCACATCAATAATTTCTTTACATCTTCTTGCTTCTGCTTGAAATAAACTGTCTCTACCTGACGTATCGGGAATATTTAAATAGCAATGTATGAATTTATATGGTTTTATTGTCGCTTCTTCGTAAAATCCACAACCAAATTGTTGAGATAATATAACATTAATTAATGCGGATTTTAATACAGTTGTTTTTCCAGATGCATTTGGACCAGTTATTATCATTGCTTTGTCTAATTTCACATCATTTTTTACATGTTCTTTATTTATTAGAGCTGCATAATATGAATTTTTAAGTATATTATTTTTCTTTTTGGCTTCTTTATTACCACCTTTAATATTAATAAATTTTGCAAAATGTAAATTTTCGTTTTGAATATTATCTATTAAACCTTCTAAATTATCAATGTATCCATTAAACCCGAATGAATATAAAAAAGAAGTATTATATTCTTCGTTATAATTCAATTGATAAAAGTATTTTAATACTTTGCCAATTTCTGCTAATTTCCTAAAAGATAATTGAAAATTACTAATGTGATTTAATTTATCTCTATAATCCTGTAGAATTAATTTATGCTTTTCAGTTTCTTTAATAAACTCTGAATATGTATTATTTTTTAATGTTGATGTTAGTGATGCAAAAGTATTCATATTTAACAATGTATAATCCAAATATTCTTTAAATTTTTCTAAAGAAGTATGTATTTTTTTCATATTATGATGAAAACGGATACATGTTAAAATATTTTGATAAATAGAAAATAAATAAAAACCAGCAGATATTAACAAATACATTTTTTGGTCTAATTTTACTTTATTAAATTGTGTAAAAAGTTTACCAATTGCATGATTACTTGCTAATATTTTCAAAATATCCATATATTCTTTTAATGATAATGGTAAACCACGAGCTTTTATTATAAAAAATGGCACAATTAATATAAAAACTGGTACAAATAATGATATAATGGGTGAAGTCATATTATAAAAACTCATAATTTGTAAAAATAGTTCTGATTCATTTAAAAACAAAAAATAACTCCAGTCCATATAATGGTATTTCTCTCTAAAACCCGTATCCGATTTAATGTCACTCCATAAACTAACAATCTTATCGTAATTTGGTTTTTCTAAAAGAATTTGTTTTTCTTCTTTATCCGATAAACATGATTTATAAGATTTCAATAACTGTTGCGTATCGTTAAGATAATTTGTGTCATAAGAATAATATGATGGAATTTGTTCTAATGTTTTTTTTGCTAAACAATTACTTGGTTGAAATGTACTATGTAATATTGGAACACAACAAGATGCATCAATATCAATTGTTTTTACTAATTCTAAATCGGCTATAATATTTTCTTTTAATTGTGATTTTTTATCTTGATAAAAAATAGGTAATTTAAAAATATCATTAATAGTATCCATTTTTGTATTATCCATTTTTGTATTATCCATTTTTGTAATATTATTACTTGCATCATTAACTGTCATGCTAATATTTATAAAAAATTAGCATAATAATATATTATTTTTTACGAATACTTTTTATTTTTTGTTTTTTGTTTTTTGTTTTTTATTTTTTGTTTTTTATTTTTTGTTTTTATTATTTAAATAATTTCTCAAAATTATTGGGTAGTTCGGTAATTTGTGTATCATAATGTTGCTCTAATTCTTTCATTTTGGATACGTCTCTCCTTGTAATAAAATTAATACCTACACCTTTTCTTCCCCATCTGCCACTTCTACCAATTCTATGTAGATAATTATGAACGCATTTTGGAATATCAAAATTGATTACTACACTAATTTGTTGAATATCTATACCACGTGCAGTAACATTAGAAGAAATCATAACTCGATATTTACCATTTCTAAAATCAGCAAATGCAATATCTCTAGCAGATTTATCCATATTACTATGGATACAACATACTGGAAATCCATCTTCAATCATTGCATCATGTAAATCTATTACACGTTTTATACTATTACAATAAATTATACACTGTGATAATGTAATATATGAATATAAATCTTTCATAGTTAAATATTTTTGTTTATCATCATCAACTGCTACAAAATATTGTGAAATACCTTCTAATGTTAATGCTTCAGTTTTTACAAAAATATTAACAGGATCACGCATAAATTTATTTGTTATATTACTAATATATTCTGGTAATGTAGCACTGAATAATGCTACTTGAATATCATTATTGAAATTTTGAAAAATATTATATACTTGTTCTTTGAATCCAGAAGACAGCATTTCATCCGCTTCATCCAAAACAACTAAACGAATTTTTTTCGCTTTAATATAACCTCTACGAATCATATCATAAACTCTACCAGGACATCCTACAATTACATGTGGTGGGTCATTCTTTAATTTATCGGCATCTTCATCTATAGAAGATCCTCCTACTAATGTATACACTGATAAACCATTCATCATATTACCTAATGATGAAATTACTATTGATATTTGTTTTGTTAATTCACGTGTAGGTGACATGATTAAAACTTGGGTTTCTGTTTTGGATAAATCAACTTTAGATAAAGCACCTACAGAGAATGCAGCAGTTTTTCCTGTACCTGATTGTGCTTGTGCTATAACATCTTTACCCTTCAAAATAGGAACAATTGCCTTTCTTTGAATAGGACTAGGTCTTTCAAACCCAAATCCATATATTCCTCTTAATAAATCACTTGGAATATCTAAATCTTCCCAACTATTTATATCGCAAAATGAATCTGTCGATTCGCAGGTATTTTCTTTATCGGTCATTGTATATTATATTTACTATAAGTTTTTAAATATATTTTATTTAATCTTATTAATATCAATTTTTTTTTATATTCATTATGATATTGTTTATATATAATAAAAAAAATTGATATAAAATTATAAATTAATATATAAATTAAATAATATATAAAAATACGAATATAAATATATATATAAATATGACACAAACCTATAGATATAGTATTCAAGATATAAATAATATTATATTAAATGGTTTTGAATATAAATTAGATGAACAAATTATAGAAGTGATCTCCAAACTTACATCTGAAGTAGGTTCACCTACTTATATAAAAACACCTAATTTTCAAAAACAAAATGCTGAAGTAGATGAAAATAAAAGACAAAATTCTAAAACAATAAATAATAAAATTGCTAAAAATAATTTAGACGATGGGTCTATTAATAGACGAAAGAAAACTAATAGAAATTCAGAATTTATTAAAGATGACGATTGGGAAACAATAAGAACTTTTAGTACAACAAAAATAGAACAACATGAAGGTATTGATATAATCATTGATACTATTCGTAGTGATTTAAATAAAATGTCGATAAAAACATATGATGAAATAAATAATAATGTTAATAATACAATTGATTTATTATTGTCTCAAAATAATAATGAAAACAATGTCAACAATGTCAACAATGTCAACAATGTCAACAATGTCAATAATGAAGATTTTATTAAAATAGGTAATATTATATTTGATATAGTTTCATCAAATCGTTTTTATTCAAAATTATATGCAAAATTGTATTCAATATTATTATCAAAATATGATTTTATTAGTGAAATGTTTAAAGAAAAAATAAAAACTTTTATGAATGTTTTAAATACAATTCAATATGTCTCACCAGATGAAAATTACGATTTATTTTGTAAAATAAATAATGACAATGAAAAACGTAAAGCACTAACTGCATTTATAGTAAATCTAGTAATTTATAATGTTATAAGCATTAATAAAATTGAAGAAATATTATTAGAATTACTAGAAAAACTTAATAATTTAATAAAAGAAGAAAATAAAAAATTTATAGTGGACGAATATATAGAATTGATATTTATTCTTTATGACAAAGAATTGTTTAGTTTACCAGATGTTAATTCAGAAAATAATGAAAAAATATTAAATAATATCAAACTTCTTGCATGTGTAAAAGTAAAAACATATCCTAGTTTAACTAGTAAATCTATATTTAAATTAATGGATATTGTAGAAATGTAGTTATAAAGAGTTTTTACAAATGTTCTAATAAAAAGATTATGTGTATTTTATACATTTACAATGATTTTTATTATATATGTATAATATATAAAATATATATAATGGAAAATGGACGAATGATGTTGTTACATTCTGTAATAATTGGTGTTTTATTATATCTCTTCATGATTTTTATACTTGGTCAAAAACCAGTTGTGGCTGAAAATCGAAGTATAATATTGGCTGCGTTAATATTAGTTTATATGATTTTATTTGGTCACGGTTTACCTACTTCAATAAACAAAAATTTATTTTAAAAATATTATCCAAAGGTGTAAAATATGTGAAAATAAAAATATTATTATAATTATTTATATTATAATAATAACTGCATAAACATAATTATAATATACAATAAACATACGATTATGGTTTTATCAAAAATAAACAATAATATTAGCTTTCCTGAATTAAAAAAAATTAATAATGATGACTATAAAATGGAATCAGAATTATACACTATTTATATTTATAATTTACCAGTAATGATTGCAATTGGTAAAGTTAAACGTAATTTTGAAAAAGATAATATTATTTTTTTTCCTATTTATTTAATAAACAAAAATAAAAAAGCTATTCAAATTGGTGTTTATGAAATAGATGCAAACTATCATTTAGAATATTTAAATGACAATGTTGAATTGGATTTAGAGAGAAATACGTCTCTCAAACCACTTTTATATAAATTTGCTACAAAATCAATGATTGAAAAAGAACGATTTATAAATGATTCAGAAGAAGAGGAACCTACAGATACAAACAATGACACTACTGAAGAAACTACTGAAGAAACTACTGAAGAAACTACTGAAGAAACTATTGACAATGTAGAAGCTACAGATGAGACTGATACAAGCAAAGATAAAATTGAAAATACGGAACATGATGATATAAGTGATAAAAATAATGGTAAAGTTGAAAAATCGCATCACGTCATTTCTATACCAGAAAATAGAAAGGACATTTTTATTTTGACAAAAGGAATAGAAATACCGCCATTATTAAAAGAAGAAAACAAAAAAACTGCAAGTGATATTATTGAAAAATATCATGTTAAGAGTTCAGATAATTGGATTGTTAAATATTTGCAAAACAATTATTATGATATTGTTGAAAATGAAGGCGGATGTGATAGTTTTTTTTCATGCATACGTGACGCTTTCTCTCAAATAGCACAACAAACAACTATACAAAAACTCCGAAAAAAGTTTGCGGATTGTGTTTCTCAAGATATATTTATGTTTTACAAAGAAAACTACGATAATTTATATAATGCATTAAATGATGTTACTAAAAACATAAAAAATTTAAATATTGAATATGATAAAATTCGAGAAGCATATAATAAAATATTAGATAGAAATGAAAAAAAACAGCTTACCGAAAAAGGCAAAAATATAAAATCTCAACATGATGTGATTGTATATGAAAAAAAATATATATCACAATTTTTGAAAGAGTTTAAATTCATGAAAAACATTGATAATATTGAAAAATTTAAAAAACATTTATCCTCTTGTGAATTTTGGGGAAATAAATGGAGTATTCAATGGGCTATTACACTAATGGAATATTGTTTAAACATTAAAGTTATATTTTTTTCAAAAGAATATTACAGAGAGAATGATTATTCTAACATTATACAACTAGGTAGTCACCGATTTCAATTAAATAATGCATTAGATAAAAAACGTATTTTTGAACCAGATTATTATATTATGATTATGATGGATCAAATGAAATCATCTTTAATGGATTATAAACTCATTAGTTATAAAAAGAAATATATTTTTCATTTTTCCGAATTGCCATATTCCATTAAAAAAACAGTTGTAAATAAATATAATGAAAAAAATGCTGGATTATTTTCTGTTATACCTGAATTCAATAAATTCAAAAAAACAATTGTAAATAAAAATAACAAAAAGGATGAGATTGATACGGATCTTGATATTGGTATCGAAGAATTATCTGATTCTACATTAAAAGGATTGTATGATGATAATATTATGTTTATTTCATATATAAATTCAAATGAAAAACCATTTCCAGGATTTGGTATTGGAGAGAAAATACCAATAGAATTATTTATTAATTTTGTAAAATTGGCATTAATTCCTGATTGGAGAAAAAAATTATCGAATGAATGGAAACAACCGTTTACTTTAGATAATCATTCATGGAATAGTGTTGAGCATTATTATCAAGGTTCAAAATTTAAAAAGAATAATCCAGCATTTTATTTGACTTTCTCTCTAGACTCTAATTCAGATCTTTCTAAAAATGTTGATATGGCTACAGCTGCGGGAGGTAAAAGTGGAAAATATAAAGATGATCTTCTTTTACGTCCTGAAAACATAGAAATTGATCCAGAGTTTTATAAATCTAGACATTATAAAGAATTATATGATGCACAACATGCAAAATTTACACAAAATAAGGATCTGAAGGAATTGTTAGTGGCTACTAAAAATGCAAAATTAATGCACTATGTGAAAAATAAACCATTAGAAGAATATAAACAATTAATGGAAATTAGAGAGAAATTGTTGAATGAATAAAATATTTGTATAATATAATAAATATACAAATCAATAATACATTATAAAATAATAAATAAAAAAATATATAAAATGAAATTATCACATTCTAGTGAATTGTTATTATCTTTTTTTAAAAACAAACGGTGTATACCCAAAATAAAGTTTAATGATAAAACAATTCAAATAGTTAAAATATTGTTTGACGATATTTGTGACGCTGAAAAATATTTGCATTCAATAAAACACACACGTGATGGTAATTTATATAAAAAAACTACACAACATATTCGTAGTAAAAATGATTTACCTAAATTAAAAAACTTTCGTAGTGATGTATTTACGAAAGAAGTTCAGTATCATATTGAATCTACTATGTCACACATAATAAAATATTCATTAGCATTGTTTAATAGACAAATTAATATTTATTTTATCATTGAAAAAAATGATTTACACAAATTAGATAAACGTGATCAGTATGATGAGTATGTTCATTGTATATTGTTATGGACCTATATATTAAATAAATATTCATCTATACATTGTTCCAAAGAATGGAATGTATATTTTTATTTAACATCTCTAGAGAAACAATTGCCTAATAAAAATATTCACCTAGATAATAACATATTAAATTACAATCATATTAATACTGGTTTTACGACTACTTGTCCACAATTTTCCGAAATAGTCATTTTTAGAAAAGAGGAATGGTTCAAAGTATTTGTTCACGAGAGTTTTCATAATTTTGCACTGGATTTTTCAGATATGAATGTCACAGAATTAAATAATGCAATTCTCTCTATTTTTCCTATTCAATCAAAAGTAAATTTATATGAAGCATATACTGAATTTTGGGCAGAAACTATTAATGTTGTGTTTTGCAGTTACTTTAATAGAAACGTGGAGAGAAATAATAATGGGGTCGATTTTCATCAGTTTATATCGAATGTAGAAATATTAATACATTTTGAAAGAATATATAGTTTTTTTCAACTAAACAAAGTGTTAAATTATATGGGTTTGACATATAAAAATTTATATTCTAAAGATAAAAATAGTCAAGTGTTGAGAGAAACTTTGTACAAAGAAAATACAAATATTTTTGCTTATTATGTGATTAAAGGTATATTAATGCATAACTACAATGGTTTTATGACGTGGTGTTTTATTAATAATGATAAATCTAAAATTATTCAGTTTGTAAAAACCAATCAAAATTTATATTCTTTTTATTCTTTTATTCAAAAAAATTATAAAACTATAACATTCGAAAACAATGTAGATTGCATGGAAAAGTATATGTTGAAATGGCAAAAAATATTTTATACTCTCTCCAGTGGAGAGAAAAATAAGAAAAATTATCAAAAAACTTACCCCAAAATTATGCATAAAAATATTTATTATTTACTTAATAATATGAAGATGTGTATATGTGAATTAGAATAGTTTTGTATACCTGTGGTATAATAAAAAATTGAAATAATTATTATGATTATGTTTATGGTAATATAATCATAAAAATGGGAATTCGATTGCTTAATAAATTTTTAAAAGAAACTTGCAGTTCAAAATCGATTTATTCTATTCATATATCTAAATTGAATAAAAAAATTATTGCAGTAGATATTAGTATTTATTTATACAAATATGAAAGTGATAATACGTTAATAGAAAACATATATACAATGATTTCTATATTTCGTTATTATAATATCATACCTATATTTGTATTTGACGGTGTAGCACCAACTGAAAAAAAAGAACTAATAGAACAGCGGGTGCAAAATAAACGCAATGCTGAACATGAATTTAATAAATTAAAATTATTGCTTGAATCCTCCTCAACTGAAAAAGAAAAAACTGAAATTATAGAACAAATGAATACATTAAAAAAGAAATTTGTATATATGAATAAAAATAAAATAAATAAAATTAAATTATTATTAGATTATTATGGTATGACTTACATTGATGCTCCTGGAGAAGCGGATCAATTGTGTGCGTGGCTAGTAATAAACCAATTCGCATGGGCGTGTTTGAGTGATGACACGGATATGTTTGTTTATGGCTGCAATCGTGTATTACGATATTTCAGTTTAATAAATCATACAGCAGTGTTATATGATTTTGAATCTATTTTAAAAGAATTGAAAGTGGATCATAATGTGTTCAAAGAAATATGTATATTATCTGGAACCGATTATGTGGAGGGTGTTGGTGCTGGTTCATTAAACATTATTAAATTTATGCATTTGTATAAAAATTACTCATCGTGCAAAGTTGATGTCACTTTTTGCGATTGGTTGGGGTTAAATTCAAACATTCAAATTGATCGCGATTTGTTGTTAAAAATAAAAGGTATATTTGATATTACCAAATTAGATATGAGTGGGTTGGATGGATTAGGTGGATTGGATGGGTTGTATATGGGTATGGGTGTATCAAATAAAAAAATAGAAAAAAGTGAATTATATAATTTATTGAAAGAAGATGGGTTTTTATTTCCATCACGCAATTTGATTGAAAGTAATTAGATGTTGTGTAGTGGTGGATTGGTTGTTATATGTTTTTATTTTATTTTCTTCGCATGTTTTTGGATAGTTTACGGTTTAATTTTAAAAACTTTCTTTTGCGTCTGGTATTTCTTTTACGTCGAGTATTTCTTTTTTGTTTTTTTGTTCCTCCTACGTAATCTTTGTCTTCTTCATCATATATTCGTGTTAATTGTTCATTTTTTTCTAATTCTGCTCGCTCCTGATATTGTTGTGCTTCTATTATATTATGGCATGGGAAGTAATATTATTTATCCAAGCAATAGTGAAAAATACAAGGAGCTTATTGATAATGATGTGATTGAATTGATTAATAATGCATATAATTGTGCTCAAATGATAATAATAACTTGCAAAGATTTAATTTGTGAAACTTCAGAAATGTTAAAAAAAGATAAATTATTGAAAGCGGATGCATTGAATACAATTATGAATGAAAAATATAGTAATTTACTTTCAACATTTTTTAGTAACTTTTAGAAAGAGGTGTGAATTTTACTTTTTGGTATTTTTTATAATATAATTAATATATAATAGAATGGATAAAGATATGAAAATCAATGATGATATTTTTAAAATAGGTGAAATAATTGATATTATAAATTCCCCATTTGAATATGACGAAGGTAAACCAATATTTATGATTTATATAGAACATGTCTTTAATAACCCAGAAAATAATATATCTTTTGAGATTGTTACAGATAAAGGATTATTGGTAAATAATAAGTTAATGAATCTAGCATATCTTACAAATAATGAAAACAGTTTTATAAAAACGGATAAAGTTATAACACAAGCACCTAAATTTTTAGAAAAGGTAGCTCCAAATTTAAGAGAGTCGCTTTTAGAACTTATAAATGATAAAAAATTAGAACTGGATAAAATAATTACCTTAAATAACGATTTACAAGTAGGTCAAATAATTGAATATAATTTTGACTGTAATACAGAGTATGGGAAAGCTCTATTTTTAATTTATATATCAAGTAAAATACTTATAGATGATAATGGAAATGCCATACCAATACTAGGAGAAAAATATCTACCAACACTTAAATTATTAATGATTTTTGATACAGGTATAATAAGGAGATGTGATCATAAGACAACAGCAAAAAATCTGTTTTTTTCCCCTGATAAATTTAAAATAACATATAAACTAATTCAAGACAATCTAGAACTATTAGAAAATTATCCAGGACTTTCAGAATCAGTTCCCGAAAATGATCGAAGCATAATTATTAGATTAATAAAAGAAGAGAAAAGTGAGCAACAGGAAATATCACAATCACAAAAACTATCAAAAGGAGGTAGAAAAAAACAATCCACCTTTAGAAAAGTTTCCACCTTTAAAAAAGGTGGAGCCAAAAAGTACACCTTTAGAAAAGTTTCCACCTTTAAAAAAGGTGGAGCCAAAAAGTACACCTTTAGAAAATATTCCACCTTTTCTAAAGGTGGAGCCAAAAAGTACACCTTTAGAAAATATTCCACCTTTAAAAAAGGTGGAGCCAAATCCCATAAATTTTAGTTTTACCTTTTGAAAAAGGTAAATTTGCTCTACTTTTTGAAAAGTAGAAAGGTGGAGCCAAAAGATTTTGCTCTACTTTTTCCAAAAGTTATTATGATGACAACTATTCTAATTATCCTTATTATTATTCGTCAATATAAAATGTAAAATATAAAAGACGATTTATATATTACTGAAGATGATAATTATAAATTTAAATTCTTACAAGAAAACAAAATAATTGAGGAAATTGATGAAGAAACATTTGAAATCTTAAATCAAAAAAAATACACACACCGCGAGACAGACGAGTCGACAGAAAAGGATAAAAGATATGAAATAGTTAATGTAATAGAAGACTCAAATGGAGGAAATAATAGAAAGAGTAAGAGTAAGAAATCAAGAAAGAGCAATAAATCAAAAAAGAACAATAAATCCAGAAAGCATTAAATTCATTTTACAGTTTCTAGTATTTTTTTGTTCATTTTTTCATATCCCAGTTCGTTCAAATGAAAACCGTCGTTCATAAAATAGTTGATGGTTGACGAATTTAACTCTTTGTTTACATTTATATAATGTAAATAGGGGGTTTTAATGGAACAATAATCACGAATTTTGTTATTTACATAATTAACATCTTCTATTTTTTTTTCTTTGTATATTCTTGGTGATTTTATAAGCGAAATAACTATGATTCTACTATTTGTAAATGTTTTATGAAGTTTATGTAAAAATAGTCTACTATTATTTATTATTTGTTTGTTTTCTACATTTGCGTGAATATCATTGATGCCACAATAAAAAACTATATATTTTGGTTGTTGTTTGTTGTTTATACCGTTTGTAATAAAATCAAAATAATTGTTTGTTAATAACGAAGATGTTGTTAATTTTGAAACGCCTCTATTAATTACTAATTCATTTTTAAATGTAATGTGTGTTAATGTGAAATGTTTCCATTTTTTTATCGTACTTGATCCCAATAATAATATAGAATTTGTCATATACTATATTATTTTATTATATTATTTTATTATTTTATTTAGATATTATATATTTATTTATGAAATGGATTATAATCATCATTTTCACAATAAGATATAGCGCCTTTTGATTTTAATTTTTGTATTATTCTAGGTTTAGTTTTTTTTAAAAAATTACCATTAATGCTTTTTTTAAATTTTTTTTCTACATCTTTGCTTAAAAAAATATATCCTTTACATCCCTCATTACAAAATTTTTGTTTACAATCGATAATTCTATAATCTCTAACAGTAGCGAGATCAATATTTTTATTTGCCTTTTTTTTTAATTGTTTTTCAATTTCAGGACTATAATCATTTTTGCAAAAATTATCACATGAACTATCGCCTTTTTTTTTAAAGGTTTTATTTCTTTTATTAAAAAATCTTTTTTTGCTTTTTTTATTCATATATATATTATATTATATATTATTTTTTTGGATTTTTGAGTTTTTAGTATTTGCTTCAGACGGGAATCGAACCCGTAGCTTCTGCATGGCAAGCAGAAATTTTACCATTAAACCACTGAAGCTTTTTTCGTAAATTAATAATCAAATGTTAGATTAAAATTTTTATATTTGTTAATTTAGTAATTTAAACTGATACACCAGCAACAACCTCTACTGGCTTGGCAGCAGAGGCTTTGGCAAAATGAATACTCATGAACTTTTGTAAGTTGAAATAAGTTAATTCTTCGTTTTGCTTAATCTTAAGAAGAGTGGCTAATTTCTTATCTGGAATAATCTTACGACCATTTGTAGCATCTTGTAGTTTGTGACTACGAATGTACTCATTAATATCCTTTGTAACATCAGTGCGTGCCATCTCTGAACCAATTGGCTTATCTAAAAACTTTGCTAGTTCATCACTAATACGAGTTGGCTTAACAAATCCTGATGGAGCACGGTTGCCAGTCTTTCTCTTACGCTTTGTGTTTAACTTTTGAGATGCTTTTAGTTCACGTGACCATACTTTTTCGATAGCCTTAAAATCAGATTTTAAAGAAGTCAACAGGTTGTTCGCTTGGTGTAACTTTGCAGTAAACTCCATTGACTTCTCTGAAATATTATTCGTTACTTCTACAGTAGCTTCAGTTGTAACTGGTGCAACTGATTCAACTGATTCAACTGATTCAACTGAAGGGACTGTAGTTACAGATTTCTTACTAGCAGAAGACTTTACTTTCTTGACTTTCTTTTCAGATGGTGCTACTTCACTTACTACAACATTTTCTGTTTCTGGTTGAGCGCTTGCTGATTTGGTTTTGGATGCGGTTGGCTTTGCCATATTTATATACTATCTAAATAATAAGTTTTTAAGCTATTTAACGCAAATATATATTTATTTACACCTAAAGTCATAACAAATGTCTAGTTTAATTTTTTTTATTGTAATATGCCTAAATATTTCAATGATATAGTAAAAACGCAATTATTTTTTATGTATATTTACGGGATTTTCTCATGGTTTTGGTTTTCTTGATTTTTATAATTGTAAAAATATTATATTATATAATATAATATTATATTATATAATATATGAAACTATTAATATTAGCCATATATTCTTATAGTGATGAATACCAAAAAATGTTAAAAATACAACGGTCTTATTTACATAATTATGAAAATGTATATACTTATTTTATTGATTTTCGTGAAAACCAAACTAACACCATCGAGGTAGAAGACGATTTTATTTATGTAAAAGGAATTAATTCTTTTTTAAACATAACATATAAAACAATTGAAGCACTAGAATATGCGGTAAATAACATAAAGTTTGATTATATAATCCGTACTAATATGTCTACTATTATAAATGTTCCAAATTTATATAAGTTTTGTTCATATTTACCTGAAAAAAATATATACACATCTGGAGAAATGTTTAATTTACAATGGTTAGATATAAAAGGAGGCATTAAAAATAAATCGTTATATGGTACATTATTTGCATCTGGAACAAGCATCATCATGTCGAATGATGTTGTTAAATTTATGGTAAATAATAAATCAAAAATAAGATATGATATAGTAGATGATGTTGCTATTGGTGTATTTATGACTAAGTATTTACCATCCGCATATTATCCTCAAACTGCTAAGTTTTATGTTGTTCCTAAAAATATAAAATCAAATAAGCTTCCAATAAATTTTGTTTTTTATCGTAATCGTGCATACAAGGATAGAAACAGGGATATTAAAAATATGAAAATAGTGCGTAATGTTTTAATGAAGAACCCATTAAAATTTGAAAGTATAAAAAAGATAAAAAAAACAAAATATAATAGATACAATAAGTGTAAACACAATTTCACAAGAAAACGTTCTAAATAAATTTTTATTATTTTTTGTATAAAAAATACAATATAAGCAATGCAACACTTATTGTCATATTTATTAAACCCGCAATTTTTAGTGTAAAATCACATATAAAATAACCATGAATAACCCATAGTAAATTTGTAATCAAAATAAGTAACAAAGAATAAAATGACAAATCTTTTACACTTTTAGTTGTATATGTTTTATATAATTGAGGCAAAAATTGGATACAATTCACAATAGGTACTACTATTGCTATTAAATATGGAATCATCATATTATATATATTATAAATTATATAATATATATTTGAATGTTTGAATGTTTGAATGTTTGAATGTTTGAATGTTTGAATGTTTGAACTGGTTAATATACAAATGTTTGATATAACCAAGGCAATGCACTTGATGCATTTTGACTCACTATTGTTAATGCTCCTAAAACATAATAACAACCCAATGCTTTATTCTCTCTATCTACACCATTCATTACGATTCTCTCTATTATCTCTATAATTTTTTTCCTCATAAAGCTCATATCATTATTATTACACAATTGAACAAATGAAAAACCTTCAAATGGTTGCCCATTAGGTGGGTAAATGGCTCTTTTTGTTTCTGGGGTTATTTGTGCTCTATAATCCCATATATCTATTAATTCTCTCATATAACGAATTAATTTTATTCTATCCAACTCCAAAAACCATGATGGATTACTGTAATTACCCAATGAATCCATATATTGAAAAACATCTAGTATTTTTAATTCAATTGTTTTTTGATATGTTACTTCAGCGGAAGGACTTTTTATCAACGTATCTACTTGTATATCTAATATTTTACTTAATCTTAAAAACATTTTAACATTTGAAAGCACATCATCTGGAATTTGTATTCTATTATATGGATTTTTTACATTACCATTCGACTTTGTAATCAAATTATAGAGAGAAATTATATCAAATCCGTATACAAAATTGTCTACATCTTTATAACTAAAAAATAAATTATTTGGAATTGATGATAAATCATCCATTGTAAAAAAATCATTTGCATTTGTACAAATGGAACGATTTTTATATGCTGGACCATGTAATAAATTATATGTTCGTTGTATTCTGCCTCTATATATCTTTTGTATTTTTATAATATAATACGACAATTTCAAAAAATTATATAATCGATTTACTAATTCATTTTTATTTCCAGATTGTTTTAATTTATGAAATTTCACGAATTCTTTTAATTGTTGAATATTATAATTATATTCAAACAGTATTTCATAATTATTCATAGTTGGAATTACCACATTTGCGTTGTCTATCTTGTTTAATTTCTTTGGTTTTTTAACTTTTTCTTTAGTTGGTTGAATGTAATCATCGATAATTGTATTACATTTTACGTATATGT
>Ga0209400_1001008_pt1 | contig 23926 bp, 14 predicted proteins | sample M_130807_EF_Meta_FD_187313 | JGI IMG/M metagenome (GOLD analysis project Ga0209400, IMG submission 187313) | Freshwater microbial communities from Lake Montjoie, Canada to study carbon cycling - M_130807_EF_MetaG (SPAdes) (version 2) | ecosystem: Environmental > Aquatic > Freshwater > Lake... | reverse complement strand
TTCTTTGAGGAAGGGGCGGCTTTCGCTTGGAGCTTGGGAGTCGCAGATGGGAAGGGCGGAAGAGACGGGGCGGGGGAGGCCGGGGGTGTGACCGCACTGGGAGGCGCCACGGGTATGCGGGTTGCTCCTATTTGAGGCGAAGGGGGTACCGATGGAGGGGGAGGTGGATTCGAGCGAGGGGGAGCCGGGGGTGGATTTCCAAGATCTCCACCCTGAGAGTGACTGGCCTTTGCGAACGCTTTTTCTGCCATGAGGAGAAGTTCGAGTCGGCGCCCGGCATCCTCCATCTCGTGCTGGGCTGATTCGATACGGGCATTCAGGTAGTTGTTCGGAAACAAGCAGGTGATGGCAATCAAAAGACCGAATGCGGTGGCGATCAAACCCTCGGCGATACCGCCAGTAATGGCGGCCGGGGCGCCTAACTCATCTCCCCCCATCATGCTGAAGGTGTTCATCATGCCCGTCACCGTACCGAGCAGTCCGAGCAAGGGGGCCGCTGTGATGATGGTGTCCAGAATGGGGAGGCCACGGCTAAAACGCTTCAGTTCAACTGCACTGGCCTTACTGATGGCTTGGCTAATGGAGAGATTTGCATTGGCCAAGGCAAAGCCGAGGACACGGGCGACGAAGTCCGTCGAGCCATTCGCGACTTGGATGGCGGCGGGCTGGTTGCCACTTTCCACCAAGGAGAATATTTTTTCGACCTGTTCGGGATTTTGGCGGCGTTTTTCCGAGACAATGAAAAGAGTGCGTTCTAGGGACACGACAGCGGCCACGATGGCGGCAAAGAGCAGGGGCCACATGATGGGACCGCCATGAATGAAAGTGCGGACGATGGAGTTTTTATTTCCATAGTTTCGCAAGGCTTGGCCCATAGTGAAGTCGGAGGCAATGACTGCCTCTCCTCCCGCCATGAGGGAGGCAAAAGCCGCTCCGAAGATTTTCGAGTGTTCGGCGCCTTTGAGAACAGTTTCTTTCGAGCCCTTGGCTTCCGAGGCCCAGCCCGCGGTTGATCCATCGGCTGAGGAGAAGAGAACCATGGGTCCGATCTGCGCGAATTTCCCTTCCACCAGGCCTCCCTTCGAGTCCAGTGCAACTCCGGCATAGGCATGGCCACCCAGCAGGTCACCAATTCGGGAAAGGGCGGCATCCACGATGCGGAACGAGGCTTTGTATTTCTCCTCGTGGGCGGCGGTGGTGCTTTCATGGGCTGCTTTGGCCAGATCCAGCTTCTCGCGGTGGGCGGCCCGTTCGGAAATGTGGATGCCTTTTTCCCCGAAATTCCGGCCGAACTCGTTTAGAAGATTCAGCATGTAGGTGTTCTCTTCTTCGCGCTGTTTGATTTCGGCCTTAAGGGAGGATTGGTCGAGATTTTTCATGTCGCGGGCCCGTTGGGCGGAATCGAGTTCTTTGCGAGCGAGGGCCAGATCATCTTCCGCCTGGGAAAGTTTTTTGCTGAGGGGAAGTTTTTCCGAAGCGATTTTTTCCCGGGTGGCGGTGAGTTCCTTGAGAGCCGATTCCAAGTCAGCCTGAGCCTTGGCCGAGGCGGAAGCGAGTATGTCGACAGGTTTTGGTGGCACGGGAGGGAGGACGGAAGGCGCGGGGGAGGGTTCGGGGGCCGCAGGTTGGGCAGCTGGGGGGGCGACAAATGTGGCCGTCGGAGCCCGCAGATCCATTTTGGCATCCGCTGGGGCTGGGGCCTCTGCGAAAGCCCCTGCATGGGAGAGAACGAGACATCCGAAGAGGAGATAAAGAGAGAGTGATTTCATTGAATTTTGACGGGGAGGTCAATAAACGTAGCTCCCTTTTCCTTTCCTTCAAGAATGTGGACCGCGAGGAGGATCTTTTTGCCGTTGGCGTTGTCCGGTTTCCATTCCCAACCATTGGGGCCGGGGTGACCGGTGCCCGCGAGCGTGCCTTCTCGGTTGGTGTAATAGGCTTGGGCAAGTCCCAAGTAGACCGTCGTGACTTCGGCCCGGGTGCCGTCGGGGAAGGTCCGGAGCTCCTTGACGCTGGCGACGGTGGAATTGAAAGCGCTGGCTTGATCCAGAACGCCCAAAACATTCTGGAGTCGCTCGGCAAGTGATGCGGTGGATTTTTCCGAATCTTCCGGGAAACGTGCGAGGATGGGTTTGAGTTTTTCCCGGAGGGGGTCGGGCAGTTGGGGGAGGAGGGGGCGGAGTTTCTTTTCGGCGGCCATCACCATGGCCTTGGTTTTTTCCGAAGTGGCTTTCAGCTTGTCATTTTGGGCGGCCAGTTCATCCCGTTTTTTCTGGGCTTCCGCCACGGCGGCGGCGATTTCCTTCAGCTTGTCGCGGACGGTGGCGGTTTCCGCCTGGGCCAGCCGGACGCGATCCTCGAGGATGTCTTTTCCGGTGGTCCATTCGGATTTTTCCTTCGAAATCATTTGTTTGGTTTCGACCCATTTCGTCAGATTTTCACGGGTAGCCTCGATGATGGGGGCAGTCTCGCTGGTGACCTTCATCGCAGGGGCAGCTGGCGTAGGGGGATTGGTTGTGGCTGGGGCACTCGTCTGAGCGGAAAGCCTAGGCACTAAGTGAAAAAGAAAAATGGCGAGTAATAAAAAAGCGAAATTCATGGTCAAAAACCCCACTTGAGCCCAGAGGCTACGATCTGCTGTGCCATGAAATTATTTGAGGAATTCGAACCGCCCGGCTGGTTAACGCTACTTTCGTTTCCGTAGGCAAACTGGACATCCATGTAGGCAAGAAACTTATATTCGACATAGAAACTTAGGTTCTCATAAATATTTCTTTCGATTCCTACGATCGCTTGGAGTGCAAGACATACATTATTTGCACTGCTTATTGTGGTGACGTCCTCACCTGCGGTGTCAGTGATCTTATGGTCGTTAGAGTAAAGAACAGCAGCTCCGACCCCACCCCCAAAATATGGGGTAATCGGGAGATCTTCGAACTTGATCAGCCCGTTGAGCATAACGGAATAGGCGGAGAGATTGTAAGTTTCGGTGCCTGCTGCGACACTACCGTTCTCCAAGGGAATTTTTTCGTAACTGCCCAAATAATTGAACTCGAGTTCCATCGCTGTCCGCATCGGGGTCGGATTTCCGAAAGCCAATTGAACATCGCGTATAGCAAAGTCGTATCCCACTTTTCCTTCGGCATAAAAACCCAGATTTCCGCTATCCGTTTGATCTAAAGGGGGATTTCCGACTGAGGTGGCTGTTCCTTGACTAATTGTTTGCTGTAACATTGCGCCCGCCCCCCCCGCCACATACCAACGGCCGTCGCGGGGACCTTTGGGGGCATCGGGACCCGAGGATTGGGTTGGGGTGATGACTTTGGGTTGGTTGGCGATTTCCGGTAAAGGCGCGTCTGTGACATTCGATACGAAGGGACTGTTGGTGGAGGTGGCAACGGGAGTTGAGAGCGATGAAGGGGATGCTTGGGGGGGTGAACTTGGCGGATTGGCTTGGGACGGGGGTGAGGCAGGGGTGGCATTGGTCATGCTTGCGACAGAAAGGCGGCCGGAACTTTGTTGCGCGGCTGAGAAATTCAGGCCGCCCAGAAGGCTAATGGCAAAAAACAGAAGCATCCGCAGATACATGAAAAAATCATAAAATCCGAGCTCTGCGGAAACCAGACAAGTAGTGTGACAATTCGTGGGTTACTCCCAATCGTGCGTGGTAAGTCTGAATAACTTTGGGCGCATACTCCTATGCATTGGCGGAGTTCATAAAACCGAAATTCAAATCGATCCGGTCGGGACGATTTGCCGCGTGAAAATCGAGGCTTGGATTAAAAACGGATCGTCACAGTCCCCAGAAGACTCATGGAGGGGACGGACTGGCCGCTGATCGAATTCAGATAGCGAAACTGGACGTCCACCATCAGATCGGGCTCGCCCGGGTTGATCTGAATCCCGCCAAACCCTTGGAAGGCGGAAAGGGTTTGGCTGCGGGTGTTGTCATTTGGGCTACCTGAAATAAAAATTTGGCGAAAAATTCCTCCTGCCCCCCCCCCAGCGACGAGGCGAATTTTCGAATCAGCCAGCGGGTCGGTTCGAAAAATAAAATTCCCCATCATTGGGACCTGAAACAGCTGGACGTTGGTCACTTGTGTCATGCCCGTGGCAGAAATTCCCTCAAGCTGATTTTGGTACACTGAATTATAAAGAAGCCCCCCCTCGATCTCGAAAGCGATGTTGTCGTGAAACTGGGCGCCCAGCATTAGACCCGTGGCAAAGCCAGGTTGCATCTCGACATCTCCGCTGATGCCGAAATCGGGATAGTCAACGGATGTGACAAAGCTAAGGCCAATCCCTGTCCGAACATAAAATGGTGTCAGTGGGTTGGCCTCGTCACCGAGGCCGGATAATTTCCCGCTTTCGGGATCTATGCCCACCGGTTTTGTTCCTGGAATAGCTTGATCCACCAACTCGACATTCGGATCGGTCAAGAGGGAGGGAGGTTTGGAGAGGGGATGTGGGTTGGTTGGATCATCCGCCCGTACAGACACAGCTGTAAAAGTTACGAAAAAAAGGACAACCCATCGGCACATGGGGCGATGCTGAAATAGCAATTTGAAGCTTCAAGTCCCTAACAGATAGCAAAAAAAGAACGTGTGAATAGACATCGAAACGTCATGAAACTTCCCGCTGGCTTAAGGTTGCGGAGGGAGGAAAAAGTGGTCGAGGCCGTCTTGTCTTGGGTAAAGAAGAAAACCTTGGCCGGCTGGAATGATTTTTATCACGTTTCCCGCAGCCCCCCAAGCGGCGCGACGGGTGCCGGGCTGGAGTATTTCTCTCCAAACGGGCGTTCCTCCGGTCTCAGCAAATAAACCAAACGTCTTGTAACCGTTCGGTAAGTAAAGGCCCAAATAATCGCAGTCCTTCGCATTTCCGGAAGGCTTCAACGGACCATCAGTCAAAGGCCAGTCTTGACCCAGACGGAGGTCGGCAGAAAAAGGGTATCCAAGAAGGTGCGGACCTTTTCCTTTCCAAGGTCGGGAACAAGGCAAACTGATTCTTTGAACACCGAGAATACTGAAACCGACATCCCGGCGCAGCGACTTCGAAAGTGCAAAGCAATCTCCAGCGGCAAGGACCAAGTCGTCAGATGTGGCAGGGGTCCACCCACTTTGGGGAATGAAAGTGTTCCATGATATGGAAGCGGCTGGGTCGGTAAGTTGAGGGCGAAATTCCCGAAAGCCCGATTCCGTTGGAACGAAAAATCTGAGTTTACAATCAGGGAATTTTTCGAGAATCCACCGGCTCTCTTTTTCGAGCAAATACGGCAAGGAAAGGTGGGGATGAACACGGATTTCAGCCGACACAAGGGATTGATCGAGGTTTGCCCGAGTGTTCCTTGGCGATGAAATAACCTGCAGAAGTTGGGCCTCTCCCGTTGCGCGGGATCCTGTTCCGACCTCCAGGCGGTGGCCCAACCAGGCATGACCTGCTGGGCCGGTCACCTCGAGATAGGCGGAGCCGGACTCTTTGGTTAAGGCCAGACACGGATCCATGGCTGTGGAAGAAATAAGAATCTTCCCATCAGCCTCCACCTTTTCGATTTTAGCAGAAAAAAGTGGGGCAAGTTGAGTAGGAACCGAGACAGCCTCCCAGACCTGATCAAGTTCTGCCGTAAAAGAGGTTCCTTCGTCTTGGCCGAAAACAGCAGCTATCGAAAGAGCCCACACCAAACCAGCCAGAATCCCAAAGGGGGATATGAAAAATCCGCGGGCGGGTAGGCTGCCGACCTGCTGGATGTTGGTTATTTCTCTCATTGTACTGTCAGGCTAACGGTTTTTTTGGTCCATCCTTTGCCGTTTTGGATGAATACCGTGGTGGTGTAAGTCCCGGCCCCGCTGGTGGTGCCATATAATTTCCCCGTTGTGGCATCCAACGAGATTCCTGGAGGGAGGCCAAAAGCAGACACACGCACCCCGGAGGCATCCGCCCCGCCAGGGATCAGGTAGAGATTGTCGTTAAGGCTGATGGTTGAGTTGCGTGGGATATTTCCCAGACTCACAGGGGCAACGGTTGGGCGCTGACCTGCGACATGGATGGTAATCGTGGTTTGCGCCGTAAGGCTTCGGGACGAAGAATTTCCGGGTTCCTCTTGGTTCGAGACCTCTAGGCCTACAGAGGAAGGGGTGCCGCTCTGCGTTGGAGTCCCTCCTAAAGTGAGGGTGGTTTTGCCCCCCTCGGAAACTAGGCCCTGGTTCATGATTCCGGGTGGCAGATTGAGGACGGTGGCAGACGTCGGGAAGTTATCGATGGTAATATTTGCCGTAAAAGAACGATTTAAGCCCGCCAAAAAAGTAACACTGTTGTTCGAGGAAAATACAGGGCGACGATTGGTAATTTCGAAAACAATTTCGGCAGGAGTGCTGATTCCTCCGCCGTAATACTGGGAGCGATTGTCTGCGGTAACCGTCGTTCGCCACTCGAAGCGATTTGTCGACGAATTGGTCCCGCTGATAATTTTATTTGCTGAGTTAAAAAACATTCCCGTCGGAAGGTTGGATATCTGATAGGATGTCGAGCTTCCGGTAAATTGGCTTCCCTGGGAAACATCGATATTCGTGGATTGCCCCACGAACAGGCGGACTGGAGAGGGGAGTGAAAGAGTAGGTGGCGGAGCCAAAACCCGAACCGGAATTTGGACAGATGCGGTCACGGATGCCGGGGGAATGGTGTCGACGACCCGAGTGACAAAAAGAGAAAGTGTCGGGTTGGAACCCAGCGGAGTAGCTGGTCGGTTGGTGAGCAGGGTCAAGGCGCCCGTATTAAAAGTGGCGGTGGCAGCCCCATCCACTTCGCTGCCCGTCAATTCTGCCTCCAAAGTGCCGTTGTCAAAACCCGCACTGTAGGTCACGGGAAAATTGGTCTGCACGCCGTAGGGAAGTTCCAAGATCCCATCGGAATTGGTGGCGCTGATCAAAATGGAAGGCTGCCTTCCTATAAAAGAAAGAGTGCCACGCCGCACTTGGTCGGCGCTGTCCGTTACCTGCAGACGGAGAGTTCGGGTGTTGGTGTTGAACGTTGTCCCGCTGATCTGTCCGGAACTCGAAAGAGAAAATCCCGCCAAGTCATAGGCATTGAGGCAGGTAAACGTCAGGGGCAAATTCAGGGAGGGCGCGGTCTGGAGTTGGAATCCCGCAAAATCAGACCCTGCCGTTGCCGTCATCGTTGCGGGATTGGTGAAGGCGGGCCCGGTTTGGGGTCGCACCCGAAGGGTAAGGGTTCCTGCTGCACTGGCGGTGAGGTTGTTGCTGTTGGTGGCTGTCACCCAAAGGACATGCTGATTGGTATTGGTGACGGTTAAGAGACCTGAGATTCTGCCATTGCTATACGACAGGCCAATCGAGTTAAGTGGGGAGAGGATGCCCGAACTCCCGTTGGTCACCATGATGGTAAAGCCAGTCGGGCCGTTGTTAGCAGGAAGGTCCAGTTCCGCATTGGCGTCGCCTATAAACCAGTCCACCGCAGAAAGGGAGATTTGTTCTATGGTGGTACGATTGTTGGCGCTCGCTACAATAGGGCTCATCCGCCAGCATCCTGCCAGAGGAAGATACTGGCCGAAAAGAGGGGCCGAGCCGTAAAAGGCCGCGCCAGAAGCGGTCGGGCTACCGGGATCTAAGGATACTTGAACAGGCGCTGACAAGCTGAGGCTTCGGTCGAAATAGGCGGGGTTTTGCGACCGCCAAAGGATCATTTCAGTCGCTAGCGAAGGGTTGGTGTGATTGAACATCCAAACATAGATTGGCTTATTGGTCATGGCTGTGGTGGGGCGGTTCGTTAGGATCAAATCCCGTCCGGGAAAGTTGGTCTGTACCAGGCGGGCAAAGTTACTTGTCCAAGAGGCAAATACCCCGGCCCCGTTGGTGTTGCTACGGGCCAGATTCATGACAAGGGAAGGATTCGTGATGCCAGTATTGGTGTTTGTGAAGGTTCCGATCCAAACCGTGCGGTTTGTCGTGACCGGCTGGTCTTGCGAATCCAGAACAAAGTTTCTTGGAAACTCAATTTGAACGTAGTCGGTCGCTTGAAGGGGGTGAACGATGAGACTTAAAAGAAGCGCGCCCGGTGCATAGCGGCTGATGCAAGCTAGAAGCCCATGAATGGTTCTTGGGAGATACAAAATACTCATGGAAGAAAAAAGTGATCTTACGCGGGGGGGCTTCGAGAGGGAAAATAAGTAACGACTATTCATGTTGTACTTAAGAATATATTATCTTCCTACCTCCTTTATTTTAAATCTCCAGAGGTTCCCGATTTGTCATCAAATTGTCACACGGTGGGAGGGGGCGATCAAAGCAACATATTCTGACGCGAAAATGTCACAATAAACTAGTTGAGAAAAAACTAACCCAAACTAACAATTCAATATGAATTCAAGATTTCAGCCCAAAACATCAACCTATAAACTCAACCCAAGGAGAAACTCAATGAATCAACTCGCATCGCTTGTCCTCGCCCTGGCTGCGCTCGGGCTTGTGGGACAAAATCTGCAGGCTGGCTTGGCCACCCCTGCTGGCATTTTCAATAAAACAATCGTAGCTGGGAAAACTCAATATCTTGGGACTCCGTTTGTTCGTCCAGAGGTATCCACCGGTGTAATCTCCTCCGTCAGCGGAACTCAAATTACCGTTGCTCCGAAAGATGGCGATCTCACATACACTGCGGGTGAGTATTCGGGGTACACGGGCGCAGCGAATGGGAACGAGCCGTATATCATTGAGATTCTTGATGGAGATCTTATCGGATACATCGGCTTCATTTCCTCCTGCGGGGCTACCATCAGTGGTAGTGCTGTGATTACTGTTGATGTCGCTCCTGGCGCAGTCACGGCTGGATCGCGCTATGCCATTCGTCCTGATTGGACCGTTGATACTTTGTTTGGTGATGCAACCGTTTCCCCTATTAAAGCAACGATAAGTAAGTCAAAGGCATCCAACACCGCCGATGAAATTCAGCTCATTGGAAGCAACGGCAGGGTCGATCGCACCATCTATCGTAAATGGACTCTTTCGGGAGATGCCCCTGTCCCTCAAACCGGAACAGGCTTCCAGTGGACCAGCGCATCTGTCATCGGTGACGCAAAAAAGCTTCGGATACCCTATAGTTCTGGGATCATCCTAAAGGCCATCGCAGGGTCGAACTACGATCTCACTCTTGCTGGGAATCTACGGGAAGCCCGTCTCCGCAAAGAAATTCTTGGTTACCCACGCTACAACTTCGTGGCGAACCCATTTGCAAAAGACCTTCCCTTGAAGGATACGGGAATTAAAATCACAGCAGGGACAAGCCTTGCGAATGCCGACACCTTGGGAATTATGAACGTGAATGCCGGGGCGCTGGTTTCTTATTACTTGGATAGCGCTGGGATTTGGCGCGATGGGGACGACAATGATGCGAGCAATGTGACGATTCCCAAGGGGGCGTCTGTCGTGATCCGCCGAGCGTCATCTCGGTCGACCGCCTTAACAGGGGCGCAAGCAGTTAAGATCGATCCTGTTTTGGTGTACTAAAACTAAGCCAAGATCCCCTCCTCCTCTTGCAATAAAATGAAGTCCATTCAGAATTCCGGAATAAGCAAAAAGCGTTGCAGCAACGTAACGAAGTTGCTTCTCGGCATTATCCTTGGCTTCTACGGGGTCGGAGGGGGTCTCCATGCTGCCTCGGTGGGTATATGGTTGGATTACGCAGATGCACCCATTGCGAATGCGCAGGGTTCCTCATTCGCGAACGGGACAGGTTCGGTTCAGGTCGGAGCATTTTACAATCAGACGACTCTAGCATTCTATACTACAACCGAGTTGACCAATATATGGTCGGCAAAGAGCAAGGTGGCATTTGACACTATTTCGGCAGCCTTTGTCCCGTTATTGTCACAGAATTTTAATCGTGTAACTGCGGGCTACTTTCGGTTTAACACCGGTATCTCGCCTGTAAGCACAGAGATTGACTTAGCCAGCGGCAATACAGTTGATTTGGCAGGTCAGCAGATCTTTATTTTCGCAGCAGATTCCCTGACGAATCCAGCAAACTTTGCAATCCTAGCGGTTCGGGCGTCCGTAGTGGAAGGGTTTTTGACGCCCGCGTTTCCTTCGGGTGATGGATTTGATACCAGGATAGACGCAGGGATTGAGGTAAGTAACAATGACCCCTCCCTTTTTGACACCGACTTGATCGCAGGAAATATAGTAGCAAACCAACTCCGGATGGAAGCAGTACCCTCGATCGCACCCGCGGCACCCGTTTTGAACGGTCTTCCAAATGTCACCACTTACTGGGGTTCGGCGTACAGCGATGCAGGCGCGGCTTCATCCTCGGCCGTGTCTACTGTCATCAGGGATGCGGCAAATGCCGAAGTCGCCGATTTTTCGGCCATGGCCGCGACCTTGGGAACCTACACAGTCACCTACACCTCGAATGGGTTAAGCGTGTCACGCACAGTGACCGTTAAGCTCGCGACTCCTTCGGCAGACGGTGATCATGACGGGCTGCCCGATTTAATGGAGTATGCTCTCGGGGGTTCCTTAACAACCAATGACTCAGCCAAGTTGCCCGTGGCGACTGTTTCCGGGAACGAACTGATCCTCACCTTCACGTCTCGGGTTGATGTCGGTAATGCAACACAAGTCGCACTTGGTTTTCTTTCGACTACCTCGCTCGGAGTTCAGTTTGCTCCCGAGGCCCTGACCAAAAAGTCCGGTGTGAGTGCGGGATCTTTGAATGGGGTCAACTATGAAAGACAGCAGTGGTCACTCCCAACTACCGGAATCCCCAAGAAATTTGTCCGCCTAAAATTTACTGTGCCTGCCGAATTATCGGGGGCGTAAAGCATCACAGACTACTCAACCAATAAGGAAGGAAACCAACCATGATCAACAAAGTACAGATAACCCTGCTCGCAGTCCTGATGTCTGCCGGCATTGTCTCCCAGACCAATGCTCAGTACATCGGTTTGGACGGCAACTTAGAAGATATCCGTAACGAAAATACCTCAGGAAATGTAAGTCTACTAAGCACCGGGACGATTTTCTCTGTCGGTTCGTTCGGGAACCGAAACGCCTCACAGGTGGCTGCATTGTTCTCGGGAGCTACCGACAGCGCTTCATTTGGTAGTCTACTCGAAGCGAATTACATTAGTGCCTTCACGCAATCCACCACCACGCTCGGAGTTGCTACCGGCGATAATACCAGCAATTATTCGTACGCTGCAAATCTTCCAGGGGGGATTAGCACGAACGATTATATTTACGCAGTATTTGCACAGGCTACTGGGAATGGGGTCTATCGTATGGGCATTTTTGCTGCAGCAACTTATAATGGTAGTGGTGTCGCCGGTAACCAGATTAGGTTTGACCTTGGGGAACTTGGTTCAAACTTGATGAACCTAACGACCGATTATTCAGGCACCTCGGGTGGCCCTGGGGCAATTGCGGTAGGAGACGGTTCGCTGGGTGGCCACAGCTCCAATGGGTTCTACCTCGGCACAGCTGTATCTAACACCGCGCCCGTTCCTGAGCCCTCTGCCGCGGCCCTTCTGATCTTTGGTGGAACTGCTTTGGTGGCTCTACGCCGCCTGCGAAAGAACGTCTAAACAATCAATCAATAACCTTAAATAGGAACAACAAATCATGAAAAACAAAATCCTTGTCAGCATCTTGGCTGCCCTTGGGCTAGCCACAGTCAATCACGGAAACTCCCAAGGGTACGGACCCGTTGCCTTCGTTGATGTTGCAACTCTTGGTGCAGGGGTAACGGTCACAACTGGTACGGGTGCAGCAAGTAATGTGGACGCAACTGTTCTGACCAAATCCCAAACGTGGACCAGAGACAAAGTTTATCTCTTGGAGCGGAATGTGATCGTGCCTAGCGGTATTACCCTCACAATCGAACCAGGAACTTTATTGCGTGGAGCACGTCCCTCTAAAGGACAGGGTGCTAGCGGTGCTGAAGCAGCACTCTCGCCTGCTGATCCCGGCGCACTCGTTGTTGCCCGTGGTGGTCGCATCATTGCGGCTGGCACCGCAGACGCTGCGATTATCTTCACATCCATGGATGATCCTAACGTTCCCGGTGGCGCTGCAACGATCCCTCCTTACGAGAACTATGGCATTGCTGCTGGCACTGGAATCATTAATCCAGTACGCACGCTGAAAACTGGATTTACCACAGTTTCAGGAACTGCTGGTGTTGGTGAGTTTATTATCAGCGGGGGTACTTTGACTGCATCGGCCTTAGCTTATGGAGATGATCTCACTCAGAACTCGTCCAAGTGGTCGGTTGACGGTGAATTTGGTGGTATCGTGCTCGCAGGTTATGCGGAAACTGTCGTGGGTGTTGCAAACAACAATAGCGCCCTGACAACTGCGATCAACAACGGTTCGATCAATGTTTCGAACGGCGCTGCCTCCGGAACCAGTGGTGTTCAGCTGATTGAAGGTATGGCCGCATTCCCGACTTACGGTCTGGGTGGTGGTGATAACGAAAGTGATGATTCCGGAATCCTCCGCTTCATCGATCTTCGTTACGGCGGCTATATCATCGCTGCATCCAAAGAGCTGAACTCGTACTCCTTCTACGGAGTTGGAAGAAACACTGTTGCTGAGTTCTTGGCCGATTGGAACAATGCTGATGATTCATTTGAATTGTGGGGTGGTTCGCTGAACCTTCGCCACTGTATCTCTGCATTCCCTGGCGATGACGGTTTGGATACCGATCAAGGTTATACAGGTACGGTTCAGTTCTATGTTCAGATCCAAAACAACGCAGTTGATGCGAGCGGAAATGTGAGCCGTCGTGCACTTGTGAATGTTGGCGATAGCCAATCGGAAAATGACGGTCCTGAAAGTGGTAACACTGCTGTTCCCTACACCGTATATACACTTGCCAATGCAACCTTCATCGGTCGTGGATATAACACGATTGCGGAGCGTTTTACTGGTGGAACCGGAGTCGCTGCGACATCTGCGATCGAGCCTGCCACTGGTCCGAACTACAAAGACAATGGGTCTGCAAAGGTTTACAACTCACTGTTCATGGATTCACCCCATGGTGCAATGTTGGTGATGGATAAGTTCACAATCGGAGCAAACACACCCGCCTCCGGTGGTAACTCTGCCATCAATCGTTTCACAGTTGCCCGTACGACTGGCGGGTTTGATGCAGCTGGCCGTGGGTCTGATCTTGTCACTGCACAAGCTGGTGCGCCTGGTGAGAAAGACGGATCGTTCAATAACGTCTGGTTCTATCGTAGCGGACTTCTCGACACAGGGGCATCCGGTGTAAATGGTAAGTATGCATCGTTGACTGCGCTTAACGATGCCATCGCAGCTGACCCAACTAACGCCAGCTGGTGGAAAGCAGCTGACACCGCTCTGTTCCCTGATAGGACTGCTCGTACGGAACGTGGCGCTACTACCAATGGTACTGATGTGCGTGCAAACCATGCTGATATGATTGCAGTAGTTAAAGCCTCCAATGGGGTGAAGTTTGATGAGAATCCGGGTGTTTCAGTTCCTTTGAGCCACCACCTTTCCGGGATCGACATCACGCCTACTGCCGCAGCAGCTCGTGATTTGGCAGTCAGCCAGTTGCCGAATTATAACACAGCAGGAACAACAAAGACCACACGTTCGCTTGTGACTGGCGCCAGCTTTGTGGGTGCTGTCCGTGATAGTAGCTGGTACCGCGGTTGGAACTTTGCCAGCCAATCCGGTTGTTTTGCTGATACCGCGGTGGCGATTGTTCCAAAGGTGACTCTATCCAAGGACAGCACAACAGGGAACCCTCTGGTGAACTTCACGACGTCGAATTCTGATGTGAAGTACTCTTTGGAGGTCTCCACGGATAACAAGGCCTTTGTTCCTGTAACTGTTCTTAAAAGCTCAGACCTCCCGTACAAAGATACAGCCAGGACAGTTTCGGAAGGTCTGCTGATCTATCGGGTTATTGCACTCTAATATCCATACGAAGTATTGAAAGGCAACGGGCGCTAGGGCAAATTGCTCTAGCGCCCGTTACTTTTATGAATACAGCAAAAATTATACTCCTTGCCTTTTGCACACTTGTGTCTCCTGTTGCCTTTGGGGCTTCACTCCATAACTCTGTCCCTACGCCAATCGAAATTGTGGCGAACATTACCCCTCAACTGGGAATAGACGAGTATCGCAAAGCGTTAACACAGAAGGAAGTAGCGGTGAGTATGGTTAGGATGGGCAGATTGGATGAAGCTGAAGCAGTGATGACTGGTATCGAGCACTACTCCGCCCCCTCCACCATTGCAGAGGCAATCCTCTTAAGTTGGGATAAAATCCCCGCCAACATACTTAGGCGATGGTTCGATTTAGCTGACAAGAAGATGATTTTAACGGTCGGTCGGGATTCTCTGGAGCCTACAACGCAACTCAGTCGCTTGTGGATCGCGTACAAATCTAGATTGAACCCTTCACCTCAAGATACGGAAACTGTGCCAAAATTCTTTTCTGAATACCCACAGAAACTTAAGGACTCTTTTCGTGGTATACTTGAGCCGGGCTGGTGGGCTCAGTTTTTGAACCGACTGAATCCTCGGAGCCCCTGGGCTGAATTATCGCCAAAGCACACCCACGATGAGAAGAAATCATGGAAGGAAGGGCGAATTACGGATGGCTTTACGGGGCGAATTTTGATGGCCGAGTCGCTCCGACGTGCAAATGCGGGGGAAGAGTACCCCATTACATGGATCTCCTTTGTCATCGGTGGAATGGACGGCACCTCATTTAATTCTGACCCTGTTCGCTTGGCAGTGGACAGTTATCGACTAGCTATGGTCGAGAAAAAGACCGCTGCCGCTACCGACTTAGCTACCAGATTGAGGATTATGCTGCCGCAGACTACTCCCACGGCTTTCGGAGCTTATGAGTCGGCGATGGTTGCTGCTTTGGCTTGTGGTCGCGATGGTCCAGGTCGGGATGAGCTCGTAGGTGCGTTAAAAGATCTCCAAGTTCGAGCGGATAAGTATCTCAATGAGTATGAGAAAATGTTGGTATATCCACAGTTGGGGGCCGGTTTTGTTGCGTTGGGGAAACCCGATCTTGGGAATCCTCTGTTTCAACAGGTTGTGATCTATGCGGACAAAAACAGGGATCCGGAAAGTAAGCGGATCGGCGTGATTCGGTTGGAACTGGGCCTTGCCCTGGTTTCAAGGACCCAAACCCCTGAAGAGTACAAAAAAATAGTCAAAATCTTGGCCGACGCGGATCAGGGTTGATACAACTAACAAGTGCGGAATATAGAGTCGATTCCTCAAGGAGTTCATCTCCGTAGGTTTGGGATTTTCCAAACTTTTATTCGAGGGTGGGATAAGGGCTCGATGTGGATCGTGTTCGGAGCAGTTTTTCTCGCAGGTCTGGGGATGAGCTGGCGGATGGTTGGGAATCCCGATCTGGGGTTCCAACTGAATGCGGCCAAATACGTGTTAACCCATGGGGATCTCCCAAGGGCGGAACCCTTTCTCTATACCGTTCCGTGGAGTCGTTATGTGGATCTGCAGTGGCTCTGGCAGCTTTCCATCTATGGGGCGAATCATTGGGGTGGAATTCTGGGAATGAATCTGCTTTGTGTGGGTTACACCTTTATCGCATCGGCTATTCTTCTCATTCGTTGTCGGAACTGGTGTGGCGGTTTGGGGGCGGTTTCGGCGGGATTTCTCCTTTTTTTCTTTATGGTGAACTTTTGGGATTTTCGGCCCCACACGGTATCGTGGATTTATATTGGTCTTGTCCTGTTGTGTTTGGAACGCCACTACTCGGGAGATAAGAGAGCGGTTTGGTTTCTTCCCCTCGTGGTGGTGGGCTGGGTCAACTGCCATGCCCTGTTCAGTCTAGGCTTAATGACGATCGGGCTTTGGACAGCGGGGGAGGTTGTGGAGGCGTGTATAGCGAGGAGAGAGGATAGAACGAGGGGCTTCGAAAGAGTCTATCGCCTGATGGGAGCTGGGGCGCTGTCAGGGTTGGTCTGCCTGATCAACCCCTATGGCTGGGAGGGGTGGATGTTTCCATTTCGTCAATTTTCATTACTGACGTCCGCACACATTGCAAAGGATTCAGTTTTCGGGATCAATGAATTTGTTCCTTTATGGGGTAAGGGGCTTGTGTTTTCGCAATATGGGAGATTCTGCCTTCCCCTGAATGGAATTCTTCTTCGGCTGCTGTTTATCGGGGTAGGGGTGGGATTTTTACTGCGTCGCCCACGATGGCCTGCCCCTATATGGATTTTGGGGGTGGCCTTTACAGCGCTCTACCTGACGGCTGTGAAAAACTGGTCCTACTTTTCCTTTGCTCTGATTCCTTACGCAGTGACTGGGTGGAGTCAAAAGATGCTTCCTTGGAGGACAAGGGCAGCCATGCCGACTCGTGTTTTTATTCTAGCCCTATGTGCACTGCTTCTTCTTTTGATGAAAGTGGACTGGTGGAGCCGGGCGACGTCGGGACTGGGATCGGGGCTCGCCTATAGTCCCACGGGTCACTCCCGCGGGGCATCGGAGATTATACGGCGGGCGGGTCCGAAAGTTCGGATCATGAATCCGCACGACCTAGGGGGATGGCTGGCATGGGCGACAGGCCAAAAGGTTTATATTGATGGTCGCAACGATAACTATCCGGAGCGGTTGTATCGCGAGTCGGTCGCGACCGGGTTGGCTGAGAATTTTAAAGCGTTGATCGAGGTGATACGGGCAAATGTGGTGGTGGCCAGAGAGTCGGGCGAAGGGGTCTGGATTGAGACCTTGGCGAAGGAAGCGAATTGGCGGCTTGTGTTTTGGTCCGACGGGATTTTGGTTTTTATGCGTAATGATCTGGCACCGGAGATTCCTGCCTTAGGGAGGGAGGATACGGCGGGTAAAACCCCGTCTGATTTTGTCGCCTGGGATCGGCAACTTCAGATCGAGGCAGCCAAGCCACTTCCAGACTGGTGGAGTGCACTGCCATTTGGACAACTGGTCTTGGATGGGGTCGCAGGCCAAAGCGCGGGCTCCATTCTTTTAGGAAGATCGGAGGAAGCCCAAGCGTATGCGTGGGCGGGAATATGCAAGAACCGGTACTTCATTGTGGAGTTGTGGGTGAACTTGGCTGCAGCCTTCGAGATGGCAAAAGAGTATCGGCTGGCTGACTTCTGTTGGGAGACCATCCTCCGCAAAGTACCGGATAAGGATCTGCAGGAACGTGCAGAAAAAGCACGGGCACGGCGAAATAAGCCCGATCCGTCACCGTATCTGGAGGAGATGCGACGCAAGGGATTACGGTGAAACGATCTTCTTCCACGGCTATGGCCATCTCCCTTCCAGCCTGGATCTGGGCCTTGTTGGGGTTGACTGGTTTCTGTTTGGCATGGAAATGGATCAAAAACGAGGATCTGGGCTTTCAGCTTCACGCGGCGAAGCTGATTCTGCAAACGGGGGATGTCCCGAGGGGGGAGCCCTTTCTCTGGACCGAGCCAGGAGGGAGTTACACCGATCTGCAGTGGCTCTGGCAGTTGGGCATCTACGGGTGCTGGCATTGGCTGGGATATGGCGGGCTGATGGTGGTAAATATCGGAATTCAGCTGGTTGCTCTAGGAGTTTGGGGTTGGCGTGTTATTCGAATGGTAGGCCGCCCCTTGGGGTTGGGCAGCCTCTGGCTTTTGCTGATTTTCTTCTTTGTCAACATTTGGCCCATCCGTCCGCATAACCTTTCTTGGATCTATCTGGGGCTGACCCTTCTGGCATTGGAGGAGTACTCCCGAGGCAATCGCCGTGCGCTTCTATTTCTTCCTCTTATTTCGTTGGCTTGGGTGAACTGTCACGCCCTCTTTAGCTTGGGATTGCTGGCGGTAGGTCTTTGGATGTTGGGGGATCTAGTACTACAAATTCGTCGAGATGGTTGGAGTGCCGCTACGCAAGGAGTTGTGAAGGCGTACTGGCCTCTGGGGTTGGCGGGTTTGGCTTGTCTGATCAATCCGTATGGTTGGCAGGGTTTAGTATTTCCGTTCCATCAGGCGCGGATTGTGGCGGGAAACCACGTAGCCAGTGACATGATCTATGAATTTCAACCTTTGTGGCGGGCTATATTTCCTGAAGAGGGACTTAGTTCAGTAGCCAACTATTTCGATTCGACGACGATGCTGATCCTTTTGTTCTTACTGCTTTCAGGTTTAGTCTTGGGCAGGTTGAAAATTCCGGCCTCGGCATGGGGGCCTATCGCCATCTTCACTTTCTTGGCATTCCGGATGGTGAAAAACTTTAACTACTTCTTTATGTTGGTAGGGCCCTATGCGGCTGTAGGTTGGGATACTTTCCTGGCTCGGCAAAAAACTGGAACCCAGTCGATCATTCGTGGGGCAGCTGTGGCAATCTGCCTCTTCTTTTGTCTGGTGGTGCCAACAGGGCTATGGAGCAACTGGTCTTGGGGAATGCCTTTTGGAGTAGGGCTGGAGGCGAAAGTACATCCAACGGAAATATCTGACGTGCTGGGTCGAACTCCGCAACAGTTGCGAGTCCTGAATGGCCATGACAACGGCGGGTGGATTGGATGGATTTCGGGCAAGAAGGTCTTCCTGGATGCCAGAAACGACAACTACTCGGAAGAGTTACTGCGTTCGTATCGTGAGAGTGTCGAAAGCCGTGAGGCTTTTGTTGCTCTACTGGACCGGTGGCAGATCGAGGCGGTGGTGGCTCGCTATGACAGTGAGCCTTTATGGGTTCCCACGCTCATTGAGCTCACTCGCCGAAGCAAAGGGTACTTTAAAGATTCTCTTGGGCGACCTGTGCTGCTTTGGCGGTGTGTTGCACGTGACGCTCATACGGCTCTTTTCTTCCGGTACGATGCAAATCCGTCTGTACCTGAGAAGCGTAGCTTTGCGCCCGGCTTCGATTCCCTACGTTGCCGAGAGGAGAAGCTGGATGAGATTTTGCGGACACAGGCGGAAAAGAAGGAGGCGGGGTGGAAAAAACTGTTTTTTGGGGCGGAGGCATTTCCTCTGGAGCTGAATCTGTTAGTTGCGAGGTCTGCGGACTTTGGGGAGTATACGGAAGCGAAGAGCTACGCGGTGAAGGGGATGGAGGGATGCCGATGGTTCTTTCCTAATCTGTGGTCAAACCTGGCTTACGTCTTTGAAATGGAGGGGGACACGGAACGAGCGGATTTCTGCTGGAGAACGATTGCGGATAAAACAAGTGATCCAAAATGGAAGAGGAAGGAACTAAGTGCCTTAGAGCGAAGAAAAGGACTTAAGAGGGAGTCTTCCGCTTATACACAGCCAAAATGATATCGGAAGATACACCAAAGGGCTCGGAATCCATCCTTCCAGCCGACTTTTTTGCCTTCTTGATAGGTTCGGCCTGAGTAGGAAATTCCGACCTCGTAAAAACGGGCGCCGTGTCGGGCAAGCTTAGCGGTGATCTCCGGTTCAAATCCAAAGCGGTTCTCCTGAATTTGAATCTTTTGGATGAATTCCCGACGAAAGGCCTTAAATCCGGTTTCCATATCGGTGAGGTTCAGATTCGTGCACATATTGGAGAGAAGGGTGAGGAGGCCATTTCCCACGCGGTGCCAGAAATAAAGAACCCGGTGTGCAGAACCTCCTAGAAATCTGGATCCATATACCACATCAGCCCGGTTTTGAAGAAGGGGTTGGAGAATTGTGGGGTATTCGTGGGGGTCATACTCTAGGTCTGCATCCTGAATAATCACATAGGGGAAGCTGGCAGCGGCGATTCCTGTCCGTAGGGCGGCCCCTTTGCCCTGGTTGATGGTGTGGCGAAAAGTCTTCAAGGGAACGGAAAGGGTTGTTAGGGATGTGAGATGTTTCTGGGTTTCGTCGGTGGAGGCATCATCGACAATGATAATCTCCCCAACCAGAGATTGATCGGCGACGGTTCGGATTACGTAATTAATGGTGTCTGCTTCGTTGAAAACAGGGATTACTACGGATAATGCGCGATTCATAAAAGTCGGCTTTGCGAGAGATCAAAAGCTGTACGCTGCGTTCAGGCTGAGATCCCAGCCTTTGGTGTAAGAGCTGTAGATATACTCGGTGCCGTTTAGGGTTTGTATCTGGTTAAAGAAAGGATTCAAAAGATTCTTTCCGCGGAAGGTGAGTTTCCAGTTATCGGTGAGGCCTTGAGTAATGTTGAAATCCAGCGAGGGGGCGGGTTGTTGATAAATATCCGGGAAATAGCTGATGACACGGTTATCTTCCACCACAGGGGCTCCAGCGGCGTAAAGGAGGGGGCCCGTTACATTGTAGAAAAGCCCTGCATAGAAACGGTACTCATCGTTGTCGTAATTCAGTCCGGCATTGATCACGTATTCAGGTTGGCCCTGCAGGGGGCGACTGCTCTGGTCCAAAAACTCCGCAGCTTGTCCTGTGATGGGAACACTACTTGCGATGTAGGTATAGTTGAAAAAGAGGGAAAACTGTCGCAGGACGGAGGAAAGTTGATCCAATCGTTTGCGCGCTTCAAATTCAAGTCCTTTGATCGTGCCACTGCTGGCGTTGACATACTTGAAGAAATTCAGCTCTGTTGCGGTGTCGTAAAAGGAAGTCTGCTCTAATGGGGCTTGGAGGTCCTTGTAGAAAAGACTGAGGGAAAAGACCTCTCCTGCGCGCGGAAACCATTCTACACGGAAATCGTAGTTATTGGCCTTGGAGAGCTGAAGCTCTGGATTACCAAGGAAGTAGCTGTCATCCGTGAAGTCTTTGGTGATCACAGGCCCCATTTCTTTAAACGAGGGCCGCGCTAACGTTTGGGACCAAGCGAGTCGAATATTTACTCCTTGGGTTAGTTCGAAAGTCGAGGATACGGCGGGCAAAAGATCGAGTTGTTGGATTTTCGCAAGACCATTGAATTCGCCGAAATAACGAGATGGAAGATTCGTCGCCCCATAGATCTTGATATTCGTATTCTCAAATCGTGCACCACCGACAAGCGTGAGTTGTGGGAAAGGTTTGAAGTCAGCCATCAAGTAGCTGGCAGTAACGCTTTGGCTGGCTTGATAGTCCGTCCCCGGGTTGTTGCCATTCGGTCCTGAATCTCCAGCCTGATTGAAAATGGTATAACTCATCATATAAGGTCCGTCCGCTCCCGTGGGGTTGATCAGGCCACTTCGCTCAGGGGAGAGGAAAACATCCGCCCAAGTTTCCCCGTTGGTGGGGTTATAGGACTCCTGGCTTGGCTGGACAGGGGTGGGGGACAATCCGTAAGGGTAATTAAAGCTAGCTTGGCTGTAGTCTCGCTGGCTGTAATCCTGATAAAAACCGGTCTTGAAAGCATCGGTACGCTCTTTTTGCTCTAACATTGGAATAGTGAAATCGACGATTCCATAATAGGAATTCTCCGTCAATTGCCTTTGAAACCTTAGGAGGGTGTCGTCCGTTACGTCAGCCTCGCTGGTGGTTCCATCCAAGTCAATGTAGGTTCCACTATCGGTGAGTCCGTAGGTAAACTGTCGTTGATCGGGCTCTTGGAGTTGCGCCTGACCTAAACCGCCATTCCAATTAATTTTTAAATTTCTTGCCTCCTCGAAAGTATCTTCCCCGATCACTTGCAGATAGGACAAGCTGCGCTGTCCGTAATCGATGATTTGCTGGTACTCCGTTGGTTGACCTGGGCTGTCCGCAGCTTGGGATCTCTGGGTTGCGTTATCGTCCGCACCTCGATTGTACATCACATTGATCGATGCTTTATGGTCCTTGTCCCATTGGCCCGAGAGCCCTATCAACCCCCCCCAAAGAACCTCCTGTTTTCCCTGCATCTGCTGGGAAACTGGATTGGTCGCTGAAAACACGGTCGGGTTGGTGGTGGCTAAAAGGGCAAGGTTGCCGCGGGTCCCGTTCCCGTAGTAAGAATATTTATTCCGATAACTAAAGGCGCCGATGACCCCCACTTTTTCGTGCTCGCCTAATTCGATGGAGTCTCCCCCTTGCAAGTTAAAGGACATATTAGGTGGGGGGGCTTTGTTGGTTAGGCCGATCACCGGGCTCATCTGACGCATAGCGGAATTCACTGTATCCGCCTTTTCAAGGTTGGAGGCGACTTTGGCAGGGTCATTAAAGTTCAAGGTTCCTGGGACTGGGGTCTCTGTGGAAAGGACGTTTTGGGGAATGGCTCGGCTGTTGGCTTTCCCTCCAAAAAGTCCTGTTCCGCCCCCGTTGTAGGTCAAAAAGTCGGGATTAAGGGTCGCTTGGGAGTTATATTCTACTGTTACACCTGTTCCGAAGGAGGGTTTGTCGGGGAAGGTTCGGGTGCGGATATCCACGCTTCCACCCGTAAAGTCGGCAGGTTGGTCCGGGGTGAAGGTCTTGTAGGTGTTGATGCTTTCGAGGATGCTCCCAGGGAAAAGGTCGACGTTGATGGCTCGCTTGTCAGGGTCAGTTGAAGGTAGGCGACCTCCGTTCATGAGGGTATTCACATAGCGATCCGGCATGCCACGGACGGCTACATATTTTCCATCAACGACCGAGGTTCCCACCATTCGTTTCATGGCGTCACCTGCATTGGCCGCACCAAGGCGTGAGATAAAATCCTGTCCGATCATATCCATCACGGCGGATGCATTTTGTCGTTCTGCGAGCAGGCCGGTTTCTGAAGCTTTTTCAATATCGCCGGGGACCACGAGTTCTTCCATTTCTTCGATCTCGGCAACGGCCTCAAAGCGCATTTCGTTAAAAGAACCGGCTGCAACTGAGATATCCGGAACGGTTTTGGGGATATAACTAGGGGCTCGCGTCTGGATGGTATAAACCCCCGGAGGAATGCCTGAGATAGTAAAATTGCCTTGATCGTCAGTGATCGCTCCAAAGGGTGACCCCATGATGGTTACTGAAGCTTTGGCAATCGGTTGGCCGAAGTCCGAATCGACCACCTGGCCTCGGATTCCGCCAAATTGCTGAGCGAAGAGCGGAGTGGACAACAAGGCCGCTAGTAAAGCCGACTTGAAACCAATCAAATTCAGATTGATGAAAAGTGAAAAACAACAATTGCCGATGTGTCTGATCAGCAAAGGCTTTTTCACTTTGCAATTCTGATTCGCCGCAGGAGAGGCGGTAGAGACAACCTCTTGTCATTTGAACAAGTTGTCTGCAAACACCCAAAATCCACCGATAACTAGCTAAATGATTGAATCTGAATAGTATCCGCATTAATCAGGCATAAAAATCTGAACCCTAGCCCCGCATTTTCTGGCTTATTAAGCGGTGGGGGGGTCAGTATTTGACCGAGGCGAGGTACAGGCCTTCAGCGGGAGCGGTCGGAGGGGCGCCGGTACGAGAACGGGCTTTTAGAATCTTTTTGAGATCGGCGGGTGAGAGTCGGCCTTGCCCGACCTTTACCATGGCACCGACCAGATTCCGGACCATGCGGTAAAGAAAACCGTCGCCTTCAAAGGTCAGTTCCAAAACGCCGCTCTTTTTTTTCACGATCCGAATGGAGCGGATATGGCGTGTGGTGGACTTGCGTTCGTACCCAGGATTGGAGGTGAAGGAGGCAAAGTCGTGTTTTCCCTTGAGAACTTTGGCTGCCTGACGCATCAGGGGAAGATTGAGGGGACGGGGTACATGCCAGGCTCGTCCGATTTCGAGGGGATGCAGGGGATCGGTGTTGGCGATCCGATAGAGATAGGTCTTTCCCTTGGCCGAGAAGCGGGCGTGGAAGCCGGGTTTTTCGCGCCGAATGGAGAGGACGCGGACGCCGGGTGGCAGATGAAAGTTTAGAGCTTTCACCAGGGTGGCCGGAGGATGAAGGGGCGGGATTTCGCAGGAGGCAATCTGCCCGAGGGCGTGAACATAGCGATCGGTCCGTCCCGAACCGGCGACTGCGACGGGGTGGTTGAAAATTTTCTGAAAGGCAGTTTCGAGCGCGAGTTGGACGGTGGGGTCGGGGTCTTGGCGTTGCCAGCCGAAGAAGTCTTCTCCG
>Ga0209400_1001004_pt1 | contig 23958 bp, 30 predicted proteins | sample M_130807_EF_Meta_FD_187313 | JGI IMG/M metagenome (GOLD analysis project Ga0209400, IMG submission 187313) | Freshwater microbial communities from Lake Montjoie, Canada to study carbon cycling - M_130807_EF_MetaG (SPAdes) (version 2) | ecosystem: Environmental > Aquatic > Freshwater > Lake... | reverse complement strand
TATCTTCAATGTCAATAGAAAATCCTTTATTTCCATTATCTGGTCTTTTTGGTTCAAATTTACTATCAAATCCCGCCTTTATAAATTCATCTTTAGTTACCGGTTTAACATTACCATTATCCGATTTCAAATAGTAGTCAAAACTCTCATTAGATACGTCACCGTGTAACTCAACATCTGTTTTTTGATATTCTACATTCTTACCCATTTTAACATCATCAATTTTGCCTTTTAAGTTATCAATAAACTCATCGGCAAATAATTTCATTACATCAGTATAATCTTCCGTGTTAAATAATCTTTTCAATAAGTCTCTTCTACTTCCTAAGTAGTTTAATCCTTGTATATTAGTAATTGATGGGTGACCACCAGAGTTAACTTCTATAATAGTCATTGCTGGAATTCTTAACCAACTCATTTCATCTTTCTCTTTATATGACCACTCGTCAAATGGCTTACTCATGCAGTCTTCAACCATCTTAACCATTGGATTATCACTATTCAAATCTAATATTTCTTTAGTTTTCATATCATTACTCTTTCTATTTGGAAGATAGTTAATAGCTTTTGGATAGAAAGCTTTCAAATCACCAAATGTGAATCCAATTGCTTCATAGTCTGGACCATACTTAGTTTTCATTTTAGCAATTTCATCTTCACTTATTCTCTTAATGTCTGAAATAGGAACATTAATATTTGATAATTGATATTTGTATTTTGCTAATATCTCTGTTGTGATTGCTCCTAAATCAATTTGTTTAAGAACCTTCTCTTTGAATGGATTACAAGAAACTTGAATTAGACCCATTGGATAAATTGTACAAACAAAATCAGCACCTGGGTTATTCTTAAATACAACATATCTATCATAAGAGCCGGTATCATAAACCGAACCAATGCCGTATTGTTTAGCAATTTTGTATTCTGGGTCAAAATCAACTTCACCACCTTCTTTTCTTGTCTTGATATATTTATCTAAGTTAGTAGTAAGTTCTTCCGGTGTTGCTAATTTTTTAGGAACATTATGTTGTCTTTTTTGTCTATCCCATTCTAATGACATTGCACTATTCATATAATGTTTAATATTCATAAAGATAGAAACTAATGATGGCGCTGAATCCATAACTAAGCACTCTAAGAAGTTTTTATTAACGTGATTTCTTTTACCATCTAAACTTTTAACTGTAATTCTTTTATTCTTGAATACTAACATTAATCTATTAACAACAAATCCCATCATGAATCTATTCTTCTCACCACTCAAAGCTTTATCTAATTTGAAAATAGCATTTTGAATATCTTCTGGTTGAATATTATGTTTTAAGAAATCAGCCGAGTCAACTGTTTTTATTAAATCAATATCACCTGATGTGAAAACATCTGATGGTGAAATTTCTCCTGAAATCTGCTCAACATTTGATCTAGAAGGTTTAGCATAAGCTGCTCCAGATGGCGCTCCAGTTTGTCCACTGTGATGGTCAGTTGCAATTGTAAACATAGTTTTAAAGTGAGCAAAGTCAACTAAAACTGCCATAGAATCTGGCTTTTTATTTTTAATCGCGTATTCCATACCACCATATTGTGTGATATGAGTATCAACCATTTTCATACCATATCTTTCGAGATAGTTTTTCATAGCAAGTGCTGAAGTAACACCATCTAAATCTTGGTGAAACCAAATCTCAAAATTATTACCATGTTCATCTTTATGGTCTTTAATTATCTTGGTAATATTTCTAATACCTACTTCCTCGTTGATAAAATTACTATATTTTTTAATCATGCTGATTTATATTTTTTATTTCTTAAATGCTTTAATAACACCTTGGTCTTTTTTAACATCATAGTTATCATCTTCAAATGAAGTATCAAAAAAGTTTTCACTATCTGTAACAATCTTAGTTTCCGAACTAATATTTGCGTATGGTCCTAATTTACCACTTCTAAATACACCACCAACCATATCACCATTCAAATAACCATTCATAAAGAAACAATCTTTTAATTCAGACGCCTCAACTGAACAGTTTAATACTTTAGTTTTTGATAGATTACTACCTGTTATTTTTGACTTAATTAATTGACAGTTATCAACTTCTGAGTTAATAAAGTCACATCGTTCAAAAATACCATCTGTTATTCTACAATTGATAAATTCAAAATCTTTCATATTCTGAGTTGATTTAATTGTGGCATCAATAACTTCAAACTTTTGAGTAGTAGTTACATAATTTACAATACAATCTTTTAGCGAATCTGTTGAATCAACCAAAGTGTGTAATTTAGGAAATATCTTATCATAGTAAGCATTTACTATATCATAACTATAGAATTGGTCAATCTGTAAAGAAACAGTTGGAAATTCCACAATGAAGTTATCATATTTAAAAAAGTTTTTAAAATTACTAATATTCTCATCTAAATACTTTTCTAATTCATTTATATCATGGTCATTAAAAGAAGCATCTATTGAGTTGTGTACATCAATTATAAATCTATCTAAGAAGTAAAGTATTTGGCCAATATTCTTTTCATAATCCTTACCACCAATATATCTAAATTCTAATCTCTGAGTTTCTCTTGGATTATTGATATGTAAAAAGTTAACTCCGTAGTATTTATCATTTGGAAGTCTAATATTGTTTTTAACAATATCAATTCCAATATTATTAAAGTCATATTCTTTATATGGAATAACTTTCTTAACTGTTTTAGCATAAACATTATTCTTACGTGAAGGAAATGCTCTATAAATTTCCTCTTCATCAATATTCAAAATCAATTTAAGTATATTTAAACCATTCAAATCTTTATCCGCTTCTTCTAAAAATGATAAATTAAAATGTATTGAAGCCTTCTCATTGGTGTATCCGTATTGTTGTATAAACTTTAACAATTTAACCAAATAATATTTTGCTTCAAAGTATTCCAATGGACCAGTAACTAACTCAACCATGTTCGCTCCACCTGATAAATCCGGTTCTATTTTGAAGTTTTGTGAGTCTGGTGTGAAATCTGAATGGTACTGGCGAAATCCCCAAACCTTAACCGGAGAAAGGTATTGATTGAGAAGTTCCATAGTTTTATAATAAGATAAATCCTTCATAAAAAATTCAAACTCAAATCCAATACGAGCTTTTTTTAACAAATCTGAATTATTAATAAATGATTCCGAATATTTCTTCATATGTGTATATATTAAAAACATTCCTTGGAAATTTGTATATAATTTACTACATTTGAAAATAATTAGAATAATATGAATAATCAAGTTTTAGAGCTAGCAAAATCATTTTCTTTAGATAAAAAGGAATATAAAGATAAACTTACATCAATGAATGTTGATCAACTTAGAGATTGTATTGAAAATCTTTTAATGATTAATTTAACTGATCCAAATTTCTCCTCATTAGCGGAGGCTATTCCAATCAATATGGCTGGATATAAATCACATGATGATAAACACGGATATGATGGGTTTATTGGTGAGTCATATGATGTGGCTCAGAAATATGTTGAACAAAAGCCTAAAAAGACATCATCCAAAGACAGTAAGTTAAATGGGGGTGGATCTTTTGCAGACTATACAATTGAGAGATTGAGTAAAGATAAATCAAAAGGTGAACATCTAAATCTAATGATATCTGGGTTTGTTAATGGTGAACTTATTTATGTATATGAAGTTCCACATAACTTCAAACCTTTTATGGAACATATTGAAACTAAAACAATTGACTCTATATCTAAAGGAAAGAGAGTTTTGCCTACTTTTAGTTACACTAATTACAAAGATTGTAAAGATATTAAATTAATCTACCGTAGAGATAATATAGATGATTATTATGATTATATGACCGGTCCATTTTTTCAATTTGTTAAATTATTAAAATAAAAAAAGAGTGAGATTAATTCTCACTCTTTTTATTTTCTTTCATTTCCTTCTCTAGTTTTTCTTTAGCTTTCTTTTCTTTCCTCTCTTTATAAGTCATTCCAGTTATAACATGCTTTTCTACTTCCTTAGTATGTTTTTCTCTATATGACTCATAGTTATCAATTCTCTTGTTCGCCATATCAATATATGTGTCTGAGATATCTACTCCAACATAATTACATCCAAACAACTTACAAGAAATTGCTGTAGTTCCACTTCCCATATATGGATCAATAACTACTTTATCTTTCATATTATCATCAAACATAGAATAAATAATTCTACTTGGTAGTTCAATTGGAAATGGAGCCGGGTGTGGATTATTATTTTCAGGCATAATTTCCCAAATACCAGTCATTCTTGCGTGTTTTGACTTTAGCTCTTCACCTACTTTATTTTTATTCTCTGGTTTATACAACCAATATATTCTTTCATCTGTTTGCCAAAATCTCCAGCCTCTTAAATTGCCGGTTATCTTTCTATTCCAGATAATTTCTTGTTTAACCAACCAATTGGTCTTACTTAACCAAGTGATTGGATGCAACATATTGCCATCATCCCATCTACATCTGTGATTGTAAAAGAAACTACCACCTGGCTTAGTAGCTCGGTATAACTCATTTAGTACATCTATTTGTTGATGTTGGTAATCATCTTCTGGTAAATTGTCTTCAAAGACATCATATTCTACCTTTTTAACAATTGGTCCACCTTTTAATCCTTTATTGTATGGTGGTGAGGTAATTCCTAAATCAAAATAGTCATTATCTATCTGTTTTAGTACTTCTAATACATCACCTTTAAGTATCTCATTAACTGGTCTCATATTTTTAATTATTTTTAGTCTTAAATTATATTCAAAATCTAAGAAAAGATTATATTATACTTGATATTACTTTAATATCAATTGTAAATCTATCACCGATATTTACATCATTCAAGATACTCTCTATCTTCATATCTCGAATTACATCATCATCAATACTCATTCTCATTAGATTTATGTCCATCTCAACATATAGATAAACATCTATACCCATTAATTTACCAACTAAGGTTGGTCTATCGAAACTATCATCAGTTAGTTTGTAACCTCCTGTTGAGTATGCAGACACATCGCTTATTGCATTGAATATCCTACTACCTACAACTAATTTTGTAGGATTAAATCCATTATCCATTAGATATCGGTTTCTTATACGGACTATTTCGGTTACAAGTCTTCTTTGTATAGTGTGATATGATGAAGTAGTATTATCTAATTCTTCATCTAAATTTATTTCAATCATTTGGATTTTATATTGATATTTACTATCTTTGTTGTTATGAAGCTAACCTCGGAAGTAATATCAGTCAATTTAGATAGGCTCGAAAAGGCACAAAAGGAATTCCCAACCTTGTCTGAGTATCAAAGAGTGATGGAATTAAAAAATGGTGACTCTTTAGACCAATATCTAATTAACCTATCTAGAACTCTAAAAGAAGAATGTTTATCATATGGTTTAAGACCATATGTTGACTTTATTGACTTTATTGTTGAATCAAAAATAAAAGGTCAAGAAATTTTTTATAAAAAGAAAATTAAAAATAAAGAATTTCAAGATATTTTAGTTTCAAATGCTATAGATGATGATGCAAAAAAATCATTTAAGTCTAAATCAAAAAAATCATTTGAGATTCTCATAAATTCAAAAAAGTGGGATTTATTTATTGCTAATGTTTCTAATCGCCGTAGGTATTCAAATCGGAGATATAATAATAACCTTAGGTATAGTGATGCTATTATATCTAACTATGTTATACAAAATCAAATAGAAGTATCCAGTGAATGTGTAAATCGGATAAATAAACATTACTTGTATGCGATTCCTGTTCCAGACTTAACAATTAAAAGTGAAATAAATAGAACAAAAGAAATCATTGATTTTATAATTAATAAGTTATCAGAGTCCGGAACTGATTTTAGAAAAGTTAACTATGACCATCTAACTAAAACATTAAACACTGAACTCAAAAATAGAATGTTGACAATAGAACGAGGTGAGAAGATTAAATGTGTTGAAATATCACCTGATGTTAGTGAGTTAACAATCAATAAGGTTTATGATGTTATCTCGAAGTCTATTGAAAATGGTATATTAAAAGTATCGGTTAGTAATGATAGTGGAAACAATAGATCTTATAATTATAGACTATTTGAAACAGTCTCAAATTTAAGAAACTCAGCATTAGACGAACTATTAAATGATTTATAATATGACCAAAGAAGAAAAGATAAATAATATATTGATTGCTCTTAAAGAGTCAACAGAATGTGGTGCTACTGAATGGAAGTTGAGAGAGTCTTGTTTTAATTCTGAGAAAACTCACAATTATAGAGCTTATTCAATAGATAAAGAAACACACTTTGATATAGAAATATCATTGAATGAAACCTTATCAGGATTGAGAAGTTTTGGTAACGCTATCTGGATTTACAATACCGGACTTATTGATGGTAAAAAATACATATCTAGTAATGATATAACCAAACAAATAGAAAATTTAGTTTATCTCAAGTATATTAAGCCAAATACTGTTTCCAAAGCAGAAGATGATACTTTGGATAGAGTACTAAATAGTATCGGAGATAAGTCCTATATGAGAGATAAAAAATTAAAAGATATACTTGAAGGTGATAATCACCAAGATGATAAACCACAAGATGATAAACCACAAGAAAAAGAAGAAGAATCCTTCTTAAAAAGATTATTTAAATGATAACAAAAGAAGAAATAATTAAAGCATCCGGAATTCATCCGACTAGAATTTTAAATATCTACTTATTTGGTAGTAGAGTTTATGGTAATTCGACAGAAAGTTCCGATTGGGATGTAATTATGATTGCTAAAACTTCTTCACCGGAAACAGAAATTAAAACTGATAAGTTTAATATACACGTTCTAACACCTGATAGATTCCAAGATGGTTTAGACCAACACAATATTAGAAATATTGAATGTATAATGGCACCGGATTGGGCTAAATTACAAGAGAATCATAAATTTAAATTTGATTTAGTCCTCAATAGATTGAGACACTCTGTTTCACATATGAACTCAAACTCTTGGGTGAAGTGTAAGAAAAAGTTACAACAAGGAGATTATTATATTGGTATTAAGTCTATTTGGCACTCAATGAGAATGGTTATGTTTGGTTCACAAATAGCAAGATATGGTAAAATTGTTGACTGGGATTGTGCAAATGATATATGGAAAGAAATAATGTCTAAAACTTGGACTTGGGAGGAATTAGATGAAAGATTTAGAAAGTATAATAATGAATTACTTTCCGGATTTAGAATTTTTGCAACTAAATAATTATTCCACCAATAAATACTTAGTAACTCCAGTTTCTAAAAATAGATAATCAACTACTATTGACTTTCCTTCTTTATAGAAAGAAGCTGTCTTCAATACATCTTCTTTGATATTCTTATTGATGATAATTGATATAGAGTCATAATTTCCAAAGTACACAACTGACTCATCTTCATTTGGATTAACATAAACATTCATATCTGATAGTTTGCCAGAGTTATAAATTAAAGACTCTGATATATAATTATTTGCATCAAACCATTCAGAATCTTTGATTATATCAAGGATAAAAGGTGGCATGATAATCCAAGAGCAATCCTTTCCTAAATCTAAGATATGATCAACTAAATTGTGCTCAGTGTTTTTCTTGAATATTTTCTTGAACAAACCTTGATTGAAGAATTTATACTTGAACTTTTGTGTGTTTTTGAAAGACTTTATTTCCGATGTAAAAATATTATTAATATCAGATGATACACAATGACAAATTGGTTTATTACTTGATATTGTTGGTGTGTTCAGTAAGTCAGATATTATTATACTATCTTCATTACCTTTGTGACTTTTAATTATTAATCTATGTGACTTTAGTTTATAATCTAATTTTTCAACTATATGTCTAACAACATTGTTATCCTTAATAGTTTTATCTACTTCTATTTGACCAATAGAATCATCAACATAAATTGTTTCAACTAACTGATTAATAACGGTTAGACTTGATATTCTTTTTAATAGTGAATCTGATGTTTGTATTAATGTTGACATTTTAGAATCCTAATTCTTTCGCTCTATTTAAGAACTTCTCTGATACTTGAGTAAGTTTTTCTTTTGAGTAGTTTGTTTTACTTTCAATTATCTTATTAGCCGCTAATGACCTTAAATATGCTTCTTTGCCGTTTTTAACTCTTTTAGTATATGTATCTAACATTAGGTCGAACTTTTCATCTTCTCCATATGTTTCTAAAAATGTTTTAATCTTCTTAACTTGACTTGCGTTTTCTCTTAATACAGATATATCACTTATCTTATTATGTAAGTCATTTACTTTATTATCAATACTTTTCCAATCTTTATTTTCAGATTTAAGAGATTCCAAAGCTTTTATTTGGTCTTGTAAAGTTTTATCACTTAAAAACTCAATAAGTGCTTCAGCAAACATTTCTTTACCTGAAATCTTACAACTATTGTTTAATAATTCAGCTCTTGCTGAACCATAAGATCTAATAGATAAATAGTTATCCATTAGCTTTATTACAGAAGCTTTTAGTGCTAAAAATTCTAATTCATCTTTATTTACCTTTATTTTTGGCTCCTCTTTTACTTTTTCACCAGAAATACTACTGAATTTTTTCATTTTTTAATTAATCTATTTGAATGTATATATTAAAAAGAAAACCCCACATTTTATGTAGGGTTTTACTTTTAAAGACTTTGTTTATAATCTTGAACATCATTTCTGACTTCTTCAGCTGATCTTCTTAATATCTGCATAAACTTACGGACTCTTGTTCCGGCTGTTTTGTTGCCTTTTATAAAGAACTTTTCAAAATCATCTTTTAGACGGACTTTCTTACCATCTATATCAATTTCTTCTGTAAGAACTTTAAGTAGATAGTCATACTTATCCAAGTATTCCATGTTCTCTTTTGACATAACTTTATTTTTATTTTCTAGTATATATAGAATTTTTAAATTTTCCTATATCTAAAATAAAAAGAGAGTCTAAATGACTCTCTTTTGTTATTTCTTTTTTTCTTTCTTCTCTACTGGAGATTTACTTGATACTGGTTTTCTTTTTGGTTTTGACTCTACCCTTTTAGCAACCGGCTTTTTATCATCCTTATGATTCTCAGCATCTTCAGATTCATATTTATCTTTAATTTTATTAGCTTCTGCTTTAGATAAACCAACATAATAATATGGATATGAGTGCTTATATGCAATATTTTTTACTGAAACATTTTCAATTTCTTTTTTAGAACTTAAATCAGTTAGTGTATTAAGAACTGTTGTTGAATTATACTTTGATAAATGTTTAACAATTGATCCTTGTAAGTAAATTCCTTTTTGTGTTGGCCAACTTTTACTACTTGGTTCAATATTTGGTTTTTCTTTAAGCATATCTAAGATAGCTTTTTTAATCTCGTCTTTTTCTACTTTGGCCTCAAGTATTGAAAAATTAGTAAAGTTAATAATCTCCATTTTGAATGTTGTTTATTTTTATGTATATATTAAAAATTTTTAACAATTATTTTTATAATTTTCTCATCATGTATTGGAAGATACGACTTTTCAATAAAATTTAGAAAAGCATATGATGAGTCAAGAAAAAATAAGTGGTTAGAAAAATTTTTTCCAAAAACTAATAGTTCATTATAACTATCTCCATAGTTTTTTTATCTGACTTCGTTTTATTTATCTTATTATAATGAAATTTTAATTCTTTAACTCTAAATCCATCCGAAATAAGCTTATCTAATATCCAAGACTTTTTACCACCATGAGTTAAAACACCGGATATCATAAAACTAGATCCTATTTTATCTATATTTTTACAATATTCATAGAGATTTAAATCGTCCTCTTTGTAGTAAAAGTTATTATATCCTGCTTCAGAAATTTGGTTCTTTCCAATATTTCCATACTGTTCTTTTATATATCCATATGGTGGATCTATGTAATAAAAAGTATTTTCTGTAATTTCAATATCATTGAAATTTTTTGATGAAAATTTTATCTTAGTTGAATAATTTCTAATATGATTAGTAAATATATCTATTTTTTTCTCTGTGTTTTTATTAAATGTTCTTCTACCCCAAGTTTGATTGAATTTACCACTTTGATTAAATCTAATTAAATTAGAATTGCAACTTAACATCAAAGACCATAATTTGGAAGGTGTTGGGTTTAAATTATAGTCATCTCTTATTTTAATAAATTCTACTTGACTTGTTTTTAAATTTTTACAAAGACTCTTAGTCTCACTAATGATATTATCAGATGCTAATAAACATTGGTGTATTCCAATAAGATCTGTAATAATATCATTAGCAATTATATTGTCAAACTTATCAACAACATTTGTGTATACCGAACCCCCACCACAAAATAAGTCCACAAAGTATGGTTTTGTATAGTCCATTTCTGGAAGTATTTGTTCAAGTAGTTTAAACTTGCTTCCCGTATAATTAAAAGGAGTCTCGATAAACATTAGTCAATATTAAAATGTTTCTTTAAGATTTCTTGAGCTGTTTCTTTACTCTTAGCTATATACTTAGCGCTACCAGCACTTCTTATGATACCAAGTGAACTAAATAACTTAGATAAGTCAGCCATATCTTTATTTAATAATATGATACCATTAACTTTACACAAATCCTGTATAACCTTAACACTAGGCAACTTATCATTTATCTTAGTGTCAGTATTGTAAATAATATCTAACACAGAGTTATAATTATACCATTTTTGAAAATTAGGATCTCTTTCAATCTTCTTCTTGAATTCGTCATAAGAACGGAATTTATAGTATTCATTGAAATAAACACCAGCTAAGATAACCAATTCTATCAACGTTGATATGATAACAAAGAAAAAAGAATTTGATTTATTTTCATCTTTTTTATCTTCACCTTCTACTTTAACTTTAGCCTCATAATCATCGATTTCTTTCTCTAATTCTCCTTTAACATCCGAAACTTTTGTTTCTAACGAAGAAACTTCTTTTTTTAACTCAGACTTTTCAGCTTTCAAATCCTTAACTCTATTTCTTTGTTGGTATGAAATAGGTTGACTAGATTCTATTGAGGTTTGCTCTTTGTCTTTTTCATCAATTTTTAATTTATTTGATACTATCTCTTTATTAATATCTTCTATTTTCAAGTTATATGATTTTGATAAACTATCCTCATATGCCTTAATATCTACTTGAACTTGTGTATCAATTTCTTTGGATTTACTCGAAAACTCTTGAGCACCTTTAATTGAGGAGTAGAAAGATATAGAAATAATAACAAAGCTAACTAACATCAATGGAAGAACATCGCTATTGGTAAAGCTTTTATTTTTAATCTGTTGTAAACTGAACTTATCAAATATTTCTCTTTTTAATAGTTCAAGACCACCTAATAAGATAATAGAGGCAACACCAACTAATATTGGGTTATTGGTGATTGCACCTGATAATACCTTAGATACTAAAAAGTATGCTAAGAATATTGAAGATATGTGTCCAAAAATAGATAAAAAGAACATTACTTTATTAATGTTCTTAAAGCTTTTATTAAAATCTTGTTCTTGTATGGATCCTTCTAATTTTTTAAAATCACTTAGTTTCATTTTCTTCTGTTATAATTTTTCCAGTCCATCTTTCTTTCCAAGAAAGAGGTCTGTTTTTTAATGAATTACATTGATCCTCAATAGAAGCTTTTTCTCGCATAAGATTATTTAATTGTTTAGAGTGATTAGATTTAACTTCTTCTATTTCTCTAATCTTTCCTTCCAACTCTGTTCTCAAAAGGTCACTTCTACCATTTAGAACTCTATAGAAATTTCTGAATTTAAATAGTAGTAACTTGAACTCATCTGGGGTCAGACCTTCTTCAAATTCAGAAGTCATAAGGTAATCCATTATATCTTTTTCTGTTAAGTTATTAATCATGTAATTATATATAATTTTATTTAAATCCTATCTCTTCTGTATCAATCTTGAAATTTCTCTTCTTCAATACATCAATCAATCTTGTGCTACCTTTGATTTTAGATTTATTTCCTAAGAATGAGTTTAACTCTTGAGCTTTTTCTTTTTCTAAGTCGCTAACCTCTATTACATCAATCAAGTTGTTACAATCCAATAAGATATGATCTACTTCATCTATATCATCAACATTCAATATAGCCACTATATTTAAATCTAAATCATCTGATTGAAATCCATCTACAAATTGCAAAAGGTTATTTGTAAATATATTTGACTTTGTATATAACTCACTGAAATATAATTCAGAATCATCTAATACTATAACTGAATTTTTATATCTTTTGATAAAGTTTCTAAAATCCGGATTATTAATTGTTGACTCAATCATACTACAAGGAACAAATATCACAATCTTATCAATACTTGATGATATATAATTCATCAATGTTGATTTACCGGTTCCTCTTTGTCCAAATATCAAACTAAGACCTTTTGATGTCTTTTTGATTTTCTTAATAAGTTTATCTGCACTTTTAATGGTCTTATCATTGAAATAGTTTTCAATATTATCATAATCAGCTTTCATTACATCAATTGGATTCAATTCTAACCCATTTTGACCAATTGTTATAGTGTTTATTCTTTGATTTGCATCTTCAAGTGTTATATCAACTACAATTTTATCTAATTGTGATAAAATTTCATTTATCTTAGATACCGAATCATTTAAGTAAATAAATGATACATCACCAATTACATTTTCATCTGTTAATTTATCAAATTGTGTAAATGAAACATACACTGATTTATCAATTTTTACCAATGACTTTTCATTAACTATATAGTCAACACCTGTTGGTATAACCTCTGTAAATAAGCCTCGATGTTTAGAGTTTTTATTAAGGATTAAATCTCTAAATTCATCAGAATTATAATGGTTATATAAAGATATTTTATTGGGTCTTTCACCCATTTCGGACCAGCAATATAGATAATCATTGATGTTGTGGTCATCTTTATTTATGTTAATGTTTATTTTTGAGTTCTCCATTAAAAAATTGATTTTTTTATTTATATATACATCATGTAAAAATGTTTCATTTTATGAGAAAACAAGAGATAGAATCCATTTTACTGGCTAATAAGTATCTTACATTATGTAAGTCAGATGATAATAAATGTAATATTGCCAGAAAGTATCTTACTCATAAAATAAAAAAGGCATTAAATAAGAGTGAGCCTAATAAAATGCCTTTATTAAGATTTAGTTTTTTAGGTATTATATTTGTGGTCCGTTAGGAATACCTAAGTTTGGCATACCTAATGTTGGAGCATCAATTCCTGGCATTGGCATCACCGGAGCATTAAACAATCCTTTTTGTTTTTCTTGTTCAATTAATTGCATCAAAAACTCTTTTTGATATTTTTCCACTTTTCTTTGATGTTGTTTAATTTGCTCATTTCTTTTAGCAACTTTCTTACGATGTTCTTTAGTCCTTTTACCCATTATGTTTAAGTATTTTTTTATTATATGTCAACAAACTAATAAGTTTTCAATTTTTTCAATAATTCTATTTGATTATATAATATATATAGAGATTGAATCAAAAAATAAAATAAAAACTATGTCATTAAATTTTTTTAACACTAAAAACGACTATGTAAAAGTAGAAGACAAAAATAGATTCTATTACATGCTTCAACAAATGCAAGCAAATAGATGGAGAATCACCGCAATTGTATTAGGTATATTCATCTTGATAATTCTTGGTATCAATGCTGGTGTATTCTTAGGTTCAAAAATTGACGAGGATTGGAAAGAGATGTTACTTATTTTATTAGGTGCCTTTGTTGGTAACCTAAATAAAGTAGTTGACTATTGGTTTAATTCAGAAGACAGAGACAAAATGTTAATCCAAAAAGTAGATGAAGAAGATGGTTCAGCACTTTCTAATGTAGGTGAGTATCCAGATTCTCCAAAAACACCAACAGTTATACCAGACTATACATCCTCCATGAAAAAAAAAGTTGATGTAGAATCAATTTCTACACCAGAAGTATCAACAGAAAAAACCTTTGATAAAGTAGAAATTGATGAAGATGGAGATGGTGTTAATGATGGATATGATACTGATAATGATGGTGATATTGATGAGTATTTTCCACACAGAAATTGTGAACACATATGGGGTGACGTGGACGGAGATGGATTCGAAGAATGTCAAGTATGTGGACTATTGAGAAATCAATCGGGCGAATAATATAAACAACAACATCAATTATTTTGACAGGTCAATTAATTGTGTTATATTTTATTATTTAAATCTTGAATTTGACTAATCACTAATGTATAACTACGTCTTAACTCCTCTAAGTTCTCATCATTTTGATTATATAAAACAGAACCATCTGGTAATTCAACATCATATGTATATAATGGACCTTCTTTAATATCTTCTGGAACTTCAATATTTACACCTTTGTTTAGACTATTTAAACTCTCTTCATCTATTTTATTAACATAATCAATCACATTTTTACCTTTATCATAATTGTCTTTTCCAACAACAACAAATACATCTAAAATATCTTTAACCTCTGATGCATCTTCCTCATTATTAGCTCTATAATCAACACTATCAATACTATACACACTATTATCAGTATTGAAATATCCAAGTTTTTTTAATTTCTTTTCCGCTTTTCTAAAAATTTTAGCCTTATTTCTACCACTAACTAATGCTAGTATCTTACTAAGTAAAAGCTTTATCAATTCATCCAATGGAGTTAATTTTTTCCAAAGCCCCAATACAATTTCTATATTTACATTTATTATACCACATACTTTGGATAAGTTTTTCTCATCCATTACAAGGTTAAGCTTTTCGAAAACAACAGTGAATGGCAATATTGCTTTAATTTGTGAAATTAAACCTAATATCAAATCAATAATAGCCATTGTATATGATATTGCTAATGGTATATTCCAAGGCGGTGCGGCCGCTATGACAGCAATTGCTCCTATAGAACTGGTTGTCTGAACAATCGATGTTATTGCTTTTTTAACCAGTGCCTTGACTTCTCTAACTAAGTTATAAAAAGCCATTTTTATTTCTTTTAAAAGAGATTTAGCTTGAGCTCTTAACTCTGTTACTTTATCTTTATAAATTTGTTTTATTACTTTTATTTCTTCTCTCCTTCTCTCCTTTGCCTCATCTCTCCTTTTCTTAGCTTCCGCCTTTCTTTGAGCTTTCTGCTCTTCTGTTATTTTAGCATTCTCTGAATCACTATCATCTGCTTTTAGACCTTCCTCATCATCCTTTTCTAACTTATCAAGAGATTTTTTTTCCGAATCTACTATCATATCAACATGCTCAGGTGACATATTTGGATTCTTGAATAAAAGAATTTTTTTAACCACTTCGTCTTCACTTAGTAGATAAGGTTGTAGATCGAATTCACTTTTGAATCCAAGATTTTGTAGCTCATCAATATTACTCAATAATTTTGTGTATTGGCTCATAATATCTTATATATTGTGTGACTAAACTTCCCTAAATTTATGTTAGTTTGTTATAAATTGAAACTGGTGTGGCAACTTGAATACCTGTTTTCCACTTACCAATTCTTAGATTAGCCTTGTTTTGGAATGCACCTCTCAATTGTCCAGTTTCCTTATCCGTTAAAAAGATATGAAATTTTTCTGCATAATCATTATCATCTATAGGGTTTAAGAAATATTCTTCATTATCTTCAAATTCATCAATTGACGAAATAATACCAAATCCCCAACCGTGAGTTTTCTTTAATATTGAGATGATATGATCATAATCAAACTTATCTTGATATCCCATCTCATTAACACCGTCAACTATTGCTTTTTTAATTATATCTTTATGGTCAAATGCCATATCAACAATCATCTCACCATTTTGAGTAACTTCATTCCAAACACATTCAGTTGCGTCATCACCAGCCATTGTTTCTGGTACTTCATCTAAGTAAACTTTGAATGCGTATGATATACAATTTTTATTTCTTGGGTCACGATATGGTTTATCAAACTTACCAACAAATTGTAAAACATCTTTTGGTAAAGTCAAATTAGTTTCTTCTTGTAACTCTCTAACAGCTGCATCAATTGGTTGTTCACCTTCATCAATAATTCCACCAGGAAGTGCCCAATATCCCTTGAATGGTTCACCACCTCTTTTAATTGTAAGAATTGTATTATCAACAATAATTATCAAATCAACACAAGACATACCAGTTTCTATGATAGTATCATTTTCTACTTTAAGTAGATTACAATATCCAACTGTTAGTCTGTTACCGGATTGATTCTTAAATGTTCCAAATTTAGTAGTAACTAAATCACCATCAACTTTTAATATCTTGGCCGGTCCAATCCATTCAGATTGATTCATATGTTCATTAAATGATTTTAAGTGTTTCATTAATCTAATGGTGTTTTATATATCCAAGGCCAATATTGGTTGTTATTTGCTGCATCAGCTGGACCTCTTCCTCTTTGTTTACTTACATACTCTATAGCCTTTAAGTAATCTGGATTATCATCAGGATTAATAAACAACCTATCATTATCTTCTTTCATTGGTTCAAAGTCAGTTCTAAAAATCTCATTAACCATATTAATGTAGTAATCGGCAGCATCTATTTCTTTTAGAAATGTTTTAACATCATCAACATCACCATCCCAATAAGTAGTTAGAACTACCCATATCATACCACCTTGTGATTCATTGAATGAATTAATCCTCTTCATTTGACATTAGATTTTTATCTACAAAGAACATAATTAGTTCATCGTATTGGTCACATATATAATATTTACCTTTTCTATTTGAATACTTCAGATTCCAATTTGATACCTCCTCAATTAAATACCACTCATCATATTTTTTACTAATAATATATGTCTTATCTACACCACTCACTTCTATCTGGAAGGCTTGATTTGTAAATTCATCATTCTTGTCTTTGTAAAAATGCACATTATTAGCTTTATACTCAATAACACACGATAATTTAGACTTCAAATCTTTAAATTCTTTTTCAGAAAATTTAACTAATTTACAAAACTCCTTATGATACTCACTATAATCTATTTCTTTATATGAATAATCGTTAAATGATTTAATCTTCATTTGATAAACCTTTCATTTTATCGGAAACTAAAACATTAAAATTATCAACTGGTTCAAATTTATATTTAGCTGTTAATTTACTTGATATATCACCACCACTGAAAGTAACAACAATGTTACAGTTCATTAAAGTATTCTCATCTAAATCTAATTTCAACTTGATTATAAAATCATTATTCTCTTCTTCTTTATCAACAATCATTTTAACGTGATAATCAAACTTGATTTTCATGTCATCATAATACTCTCTAAAGAATTGACGAGAAGGCACTTGGTGAAAGTTATTACCGTTATTACCTAAATAATAAACTGGTCTTTCAAGACATCCTAATTTCTCAACAATAGTCTTAATCAATTTCATTTTAACAGTTCCTTCTGCTAATTTGAAGCCATCATCTAATTTCTTAATATCAGAAATATTATTAGATGTTAATGATTCAGTTAATAAATGTTCAAGAATTTTAGAATTAAGAATAAAAATTTTTTTCTCCATCCACTCTTGATAAACTCTATTAACATCTAAGAAACAAGTTTCTTTATTTTTCCAAACTTCTTTTAATAAATCTGAAAAGTTAAGAATGTTTTTATCAAACTCTTTAATATGTTCTCCTAAGTTTTTATATCTTGGGTCTCTATGTTTCAAATCAAAGTATTCAAACCAACCTAATGTATCAATTCTTGTTGGATCAATAAACTTCTCAATATGAATTTGAATGTTCTTATTAGCATTTTCATAGATTATTTTGACCCAATCTTGTACTAATTTATTCCACTTATTGATATATTCTTCTGAATACAATTTTTCAATTTCAGTGCCAATTAAATCATCAGCAAATGTATTGAATGAAGCTGACTTAGACATACTTAGATTCTTATTAAGATAGAAACTAAATTGTCTTCCGTCTTCGGTTTCAATTACAGTGTCTTCACTATTTTCTTTTGTTTTATTGGGACCAATCCAGTAGATTCTTTTGATTTGATTCTCTGTTAGTTTATCATCGGATAATAATTTATCCATAATATTTCTAGCAGTTATTCTAGCATTTACTAATTCATTCCAATCAACATCAATATTAAATTCAACAGATTCAAAAATACCATTGACTTTTGATGTCTCATCATCACCAACACATTTACCATCAATAAATTTACCTAAGTGTAATCTATTTTTAGCTAAAAGAAGATTCTTTAAGTCAGTTAAAAATACTTGTGAATTCTCACTATATCGAGCTTTTAATCCTCTATCTAAGATGTTATCAAGAAACTCATTATTAAGTAATACCATACTTACACAAATTTCGGATACTAAATTGGTCGGCTTGTAGATTATCTTAGGTCTCTCTAAGTCATTCTGTGCTTGAACTTGAGTTTGAGCTTCTAAGAATAAACCATATTTCTTTAACAACTTCATTATAGTTAATTAACAATTTTAATATATATATTAAAATCTTAGTATCAAATTACATCAATGAAATATCTTAAACCATACAACACATATTTAGAGTCACTGAAAATTGATGTTGCTATCATAAATGTTGATATCAATGAATCATTAGGACTATACTATGAGAACATTCTAAAATCAATTGGTGCTGAAGAAGTTGATATGTTTGATACATTTAACTTACCAAAGGATGATTTTGCTGATAAACTTAATTTAGATTTATTAACAACTAATACCGAGTTTATTAATTCACTTTCAAGTATTGGTCTTAAAAAGTCTAACTTACAAAATACTGATGACTTAGAAACATTTGTAAATAAACCTTGTAGATTCATGTTAATCTATAATATTGAAGCAAGTGAATTAGAGAATCCAATTTATATTGTGTTCCAATCTTGGAATGAAACAATTGATAAATGGGATGAGTCAAAGTTATATAAGGTTAATGGTGAGATTAAAAACTTCTATGATAAGTTATCATCAAGAGTAATTGAGATAGATGATAAAGGTGATAAGTACATCTACCAGACTTCGAATGGTAACGAATGGACGCTACAGAATGTTGATAAAGAAAATGATACATTTAAGAAGTATTTTAGAAAGGATGAGTTTGAGAAACTTATCAATGATATGAAAGTAACTATTAATATAATATGAAGTATCTAAAGAGATTTAATGAGTCAATGGATGACTATGAAGACTTCTTACTTTCGTTTTTTGAAAAAGAACCAAACTTTATAGACCAAGAAGATAAATGGATTTATGTTGAATATCATCAATTCTTGGATGCATCCGAACCAAAAGTTCGAACACAAGTTGTCTATGAAAACCTTAAAAAGTATTTAGATGGACCAAGATTTACTGGTAAAGTAACCAAGATTGATTTAGACTATGGAGACTTTTATATTTTAATTGTTGATAAAGATTTCTATGATGATAATATTAAAGTAGAAGAATTAAATTGGGAGCCACACCATTTAGCAAAGGAATTGGGTAGCTTTGCTGGAAGTTTTAGAATGGGTGATGCTAAAATGGTTAAAGGTTTACCAAACAATTGTTCTTTAATAAGAGGCTTAAACTTTTCTGGTGGTATTGAGTTCTGGCCTCAAAATTCAGAGCCGGATCCAATTTATGTTAAAAATAATATCGAGTTACAATATCTTCTTTATAAACATACTATCTAGACAATTGTGATTTAATATAAGATAGTATAACTGTTTCTCTTATATTCTCATCGGTTTGTACATACCACTGCCAAGTAAATGTACTTTCTAAGAAACTAACACGATTTTTAATACTTTGTATTTCATCTTTTATTAGGTCTGTCTCTTCCTCGGTTACATCATATGGTATTCTTAACTTATCACAGATAGTAAATAATGGTAAGATATTACCACTTTCATAAGCAATAGTTGCTTCAATATAAAGTTCTTTTAGACTTTCATCTTTTAGTTTATCCGGATGTGTTGACTTAGCGATAGAACGGTAAAGCATTCTTAATTTTGAATCTCTAATCTCATCTGCTACATTATACTCAACTTCAAACTCTGGCTCTGGTGATTCATTTACCGATTCTTCTATAACAACCGGTTCTTCTTTATCAATAAAATCTACCGGTGGTACTTCAACTGGTGATGCTTTTTCTTTGAATGCCTGTTTAATTTGTGGATGTCCATCTAAGAATGTATCAACAGATTTTACAAAATTGTAGTCAGCTTCACTAATTAACTCTGATTTATAATTATAGTCAGATTTAATATAATCTAATTCTTTAATAAGTCGATTAACTTCTAGCTTTCTAATATGTTCCACTTTTCTATATATTGAATTGTCCTATTTTGATTAAATAAATTTAATATATAATTTTATGAAATTTGAAAATCTAAATATTGAAGAATTAGTTGAATTGAGAACCTCAATGATACTAGAAGGCAAAGATGTTACATCTTTAAGCTTTTTAATTGATTGTAAAGAATCGGAATATTTATCTTCATTATTTGAAGATGGGCCCGGTGGAGCTGCCGCTGCTGCCTCAATTGGTATGGGTGGTAGTGGAGTTGCTTACTCTAATGCTGCTATTGGTGGTATGGGAGCTGTTGTGGCTGCTCAACCTTCCAACAATACTGGTGTTACTACTGAACCTGGATATACGGCTGGTGGTGGTAAAACCGGTTCTGGTGATATCTCAATGCCTTATAACGCTGGTGGTACTAAAATGTTTCAAAAAGCACCGGTTGATAATAGAAGAGGAACGAATAAAAGAAGAAAGAATAAAGTCTTAGCTGGTTTGAAAAGTGTTTTTGCTAATAGACAAGACTTCACTGCTGGTCAAGCTAAAGATAAACCTAAAAGAGTTATGAACTTTGATTCATTCTCGAAAGATGAATTAAATAAGGTAACACACAATAAACAATAAATGTTAATCAGTAATTTGATTAATTTTAATTTCCCTTATAATATTTTGAATAGAAGCATTAGCCTCTAAATCACGAAAAACAGTATTACTTCTCACAAATACACTTGGGTTTATTTTATAAATCTTTTCAATCTGTGATTCGGTCATATCTGGATATTCTGCTTTATGTAAATTTATAATTGCTTTAGATTTAGCATCTTCCCATAGGATTTTACCGGTACTAATTTCACTAAAAAACTCTTTCATAACCTCATACTGAGTGTCTAATAATATACAGTGTACTGAGTACTCCATTATATTAAACTTATATACCTGTATTTTTATTTCGGGAAAACCATCCTCATCTGTGTAATTCATAAATATTATAAACTTTGCTAATAATTTTGTTTATAAAATAAAAAAGATTTGAGAATGTCAAATTTGAAACAAGAAAAAATTATTTTAACTGGACCGAGTGGTTCTGGAAAAGACTTCTTACTTAGAGGACTTATCAATAAAGATTTGAAGTACTCACCAAAGTTTACCACTCGACCAAAAAGAACATTAGAAACAGATGGTGTTGAATATAATTTTATAGAAAATCAAAATTTTGAAGAATTACAAAAAGAAAATCAAATAAAAGTTTATCAATCATTTTTAATCGGTGAAGATACTTGGTACTACGGTATCACAAAACAAAACTTTGAAGCGAATCAGTTGTTTATAATGACTCCATATGAAATATCACAGTTGAGTGAAGAAGACTTAAAAGGGTGTTTCTTAGTTTACTTAGATATAGATATGAAAATAAGAAGAAAAAGAATTTCTAAAAGAAATGATAATAATGATTCCATTGAAAGAAGATTACAAGCAGATGAATTGGACTTCAAGGAATTCAAAGGATATGATTTGAAAATAACTGACCCAGAATTTGAAGCAGAATGGGTTTATGACCTCATGAATTAAGGTTCAGTCTTACCATCCATACTCATACCTTTCAACTGACCATTAATAGAATTACAAATATGGTCCGAGTTAGAAATAGTATTTTCTAATATAGAAAGCATAATGTTTAATATTGAGTATATCTTCAATAAATTTCTATCAGATGAATAGAATTGTGAATTACAAATACCCTCTATTAAATCAATAGTTAAAGATATGGTATCATTATTCTTAACTTTCATTTTCTCAATTATAACTTTAGGTATATCAGATAATTCCATTTCTCTTTCATAGTCATAGATAATATCATTAATCAATGATAATAGGCTAGTCCAAAGTTCTGCTTCGCCCATCTTTTCAAACTCTTTCTTATCTACATACTTTCTTATGTTTTCTTTATGCTTCTTTAAGAAAATTGTTAGATACTTTCTAAATACAACTGTTCTATACTCAGTTGAGAATTGAAATGTAGGTACTTTAGAATACATCCAGAAGTCAATATAATTAAAGATGTCATGATTTAATATATCAACCTCATCTATAATTTTAACCTTAGGTTCATCTGAGGTTTTTTTCTTCATAAATCCTTCTATTACTTTATCACTAACCTTAGTCATCAAATTAGTAAACCAAGTTGACTTAACTAAAAGCCACAAGGCCAATATCAGACACCCTATTAAAGTGCCACCAAGTCCGTACTTATTAAGAGCTTCTAAAATATCTTTTAACTCCATTTTAAAATTTTTCTTTGTTAGAAGTATATATTAAATTATCATTTCAATTTTAATTAAAGGTCCATATAATTTAATATATACAATAATAAAAGACAAAAATATAGTATGAATTTAACGGAAATTACTTTTGATAAGGTAAAAGCTGAAATTGAACTTTACTTAAAACAAGAACACTCAAAAGCCGGAGTTCTTTATTCAAATGCTTCTCCATATGGTCAGATTTTATCTGTTCTTGAGAACCTATATCAATTATCAATTCTTTATTTGAAGAATAGTATTAAACAATATGATTTATCCGATCCTAATTCATTAAATGCTAGAATAATAAGAAATGCTGCAATTTTTGCTGGACATATTCCTGGTAGAAATATAAGCGCAACTGGAACATTGAAATTCACAGTTAAGACATCTTCTGATGTTTCTAAAGATGTACCGGGTGGAAGAATAACACTTAAAAATAGACAGGCTCTTAAAAACAAAACAAATGGATTAGAGTATGCAATTAACTTAGGTGCTGATAAACAAACATATAAGATAACTTCTAATTCGCAGTTTTTTGCTTCTATAATACAAGGTAAATGGGAAAGAAAAATATTTACCGGAAGTGGAAATCCAAATCAAAGCTTTCAGGTTAATATAAGAGGCGTACAAAAGGATGTTGAGAATTTTAACTACGAGGTATTGGTTAATGGTGAGTATTGGAGTGTTAAAAAACATCTTTATGACCTTTTACCAGATGAGAAGGCCTGTGTAATAAGAACTGGATTTAATAGCGGAATTGATGTTATATTTGGAAATAGTGGATTTGGTATGATTCCAATAATCGGATCTACAATTGAAGTTAATTATTTGGTTAGTGATGGTTCCATTGGTTCTATTTTTAGAAGAACTAGTAATGATTGGACATTCATTGATCCAGCTTTGGATGGATTTGGAAATACAATTGATATGTCAAATGTATTTGATATATCCATTTATACCGATATTAACTTTGGTGCGGATAAAGAATCAACAGAGTTTACAAAGAATGTATTACCTATTGTTAGTAACAATTTTGTATTAGGTCTTCCTCAACAATACGCTTATCAAATTAAAAAGTTGGGTGTTTTCTCACACGTCAATGCCTATGAGAAATATGGAACAATTTATATTGTTGCGACGCCAAATATTAAACTATTTAAGAATCAAAACTCAAATTACTTTACAATTGACAAAAGAGCTTTTGAATTAGATGCTTATGAGAAAAGTAAAATTGATTTATATTTAAGAACTGGTGGTAA
>Ga0209400_1001003_pt1 | contig 23983 bp, 31 predicted proteins | sample M_130807_EF_Meta_FD_187313 | JGI IMG/M metagenome (GOLD analysis project Ga0209400, IMG submission 187313) | Freshwater microbial communities from Lake Montjoie, Canada to study carbon cycling - M_130807_EF_MetaG (SPAdes) (version 2) | ecosystem: Environmental > Aquatic > Freshwater > Lake... | reverse complement strand
TCACTGAGAACCTGCTCAATGAATTTGATAATGTTTTTGATTTGGGTCTTAGTCAAGAAAGCATAACCTTGAGCTAGGTCACTGTCTTTACCTTCTAGAACCAATGAAAACTCTGCTAGCTTCTTTTTCCAAACATCGCTAATAATACTAATATGCTGGGATAGAATGTTTTTCTTTTTTACTTCATCAATGATTTTAAAACTATGATTAGCTTTTGCACCATCTTTAATATATTCATCAAAAATACCTTCAAGCTCCCCCGCTACTTCGGAAGCTTTTTCCCGCATAATTTCTTGTACATTAGGGCGATTAGTTTCCTTAACTTCTTTTACATCCGTTTTTGCAACTGAAGTCATACTTGCTTTAGCAAGTTGGGGATTTGTAAATGTTTCCGTCAATCGGAAAAGTTCATTGTTTACTTTTGATTGCTCTTCATCAGTCAATACTAGTCCACGCATATTCATACGAGCCAACCAGCAAAGAGACATTGCAATTTCGCTATCCTCTACCTTACGTAGAAGTTTTCCTTGCTCAGGATTACCTTTAAACTCGGTATATTGAATCATCAATTCTTTGGCATCCTTTCGACCAAAGAATCGGCTGTACCAACGAAGACCGTTCGTCAGTGCTGAGGTTCGACCCTCAACCGTTGGTTGCTCTTTGAACTCGGGTTCAGTTCCGTAATATTTCGAATCCTCGTCCTTGGGATTGAGGGTTTTTACGACAAACTGGGGTGCTGACTTTCGGCTCATACAAACTCCGTTAACTTGATTATTCTTTATTTTACACTAGCTTGGCGTTTCTGTCAAGCCTCTGATATTTAGTTGTATAGAAACAACAGATAAATACTGTATGCCCCGCTTATCACTTTACCATACAGTAAAATCCAACGATTACCGTTTTTTTGATAGGAATATATCAGAACAATTTACTGCGGGCGGAACTGATTTATACATACATAAATATTTAGGTCCTACTGATCAAGGTCCATCAATTGATTATACACAACCTCAATATGATGCATTAAACCCTAATAACATTCAAGATTTATTATTCTTAGAAAACAGAGATAGAACTTACGATACTAGTATATATAGGTTGCGTGGACATTATAGTGTACAAAACCTAGACTTTGATTTAAGTCAATTTGGTTTATTTTTAAACAATGACATTATCTTTATTACGGTGCATTACAATGACATGATTGAAATTGTAGGTCGTAAACTAATGGTAGGTGATGTATTAGAATTACCGCATTTATTAGACTACAACCCACTTAGAGAAACAATTCCAACTGCGCTTAAAAGATTTTATCAAATTACTGATAGTAACTATGCTAGTGAAGGATTTTCTCCAACTTGGTATCCGCATTTATGGAGAATTAAATGCGAACCATTAGTAGATAGTGAAGAATTCTCACAGATTTTAACAGAACCAGTTAATCAAGACAATTATTTAGGATTATGGGATAAAAATAGAACATATCCACCCGGTTATGTAATTACATACGGGGATAAAAATTATATTTCTATAACCGAAGTACCAATTGGAGTTAATCCACCCGATCCAAATTATTGGCAATTAGATACGTCACAAAATCTAAAAGATATATTAGCAACTTATAATAGAAACATTGAGATTAATAATGCCAATCTCAATGAAGCAGCTAGAATTGTACCATTATCAGGATATGATACAAGTAATCTTTATATAGTTCCTACATATGGTACGTATGAAACTAATACACAATTATCAGGTAAATACAATCAACCTGCTCCTCCTATAGGAGTACTAGTACCTACCCCAACCGGTCCAATTACAGCAACAGGCACTGTTTCACTTATGAGAAGTGCTAGTTATAAAAATCCTAGTCCAGTACTCAGAATTAAAAAAGAAGTAGTAAAAAGTATTTGGGATATGACAGTTGATGCGGCACCAATAGACAAATTCATGCAGGTTAATTTGCAAGTATTGGAAATAGCACCTGAGGCAATAGGTTCAGGCTCAGGTGCAGTTGAAGGAGATATGGTATTAACTGCTACATCAACTGGTATGATAACAGGGCCATATGGAACTGCGGATAATACTTATGCAACTGCTGACCAAGATCCTGAATTACCAGGGTTTACAGGTACTGTATCACAACAAATGGACTTCCGTGCTGATTGTGATCCTAGATTCCAATTTATTGCTAGATCAACTCCAAGATCATTTGGATATACAGTTGGTTATTTGACTGGTGATGGTTCTACACCAAATGGAATACCAACTGGTGTAACTAATACTCCGCCGTTATATCCATTACCACAAAACTCAGTTGGAGCCGTCGAAGTCGCTAATATGTTAGCCGCTACTGGTCCATTAGGAGCAGTAGGTGCATCACCAACAGGATCAGGAATCGCATTCCCACAAAATCCACAGGTCGGAGATTATTTCTTAAGAATAGATTATTTACCACAAATACTATACCGTTGGAGTGGTAAACTATGGGTAAGAATTTCTAGCAAGGTAAGAACTGAAACTGGATATGTCGAAGCCGACGAATCCTTACGCTCTAGATTTATTAATGATAGTAATGTATTCTTGTCTACTACAGGTGCTGTTATTAAACAGAAACAAGCACTATCTACTATATTAGACATTGCCCCCGATCCCCTACCACCAATACCTTAAATTATGGCACAATTTTTCTACGATCAACAGTTACGAAGATTTTTAATTCAATTTGCAAAAATATTCAGCAATTGGTATGTTACCAAGGGCAAAGATCCTGCAGGTAATCTAATATTAGTTAGAGTTCCTATTATGTATGGTGATAGCAGCAGACAAGCTGCTACGATTATTGCTGATAACAGTGCAAGTAATCTACCATCTGCACCATTAATAACATATTATATAAGTGGATTAGAATATAATCAAAAATGGACCCAAGAGCCTACGTTTGTTGATAAAATAAATGTAAGACAAAGAGCATATAATTCAGAAACACAAAGCTATGAAACAACTCAAGGACAAGCATTTACTGTTGAAAGATTAATGCCAGTTCCATATACATTACGAATTAATGTAGATTTTTGGACTACTAATTACAATCAAAAGTTAGAACTTATAGAGCAACTAGGTACACTTTTTAATCCAGCATTAGAAATTCAAAGTACAGATAACTATGTTGATTGGACATCCCTAAGTGCAGTATTTCAAGATGGGTTAACTTTTTCTAGTAGAAGTATTCCACAAGGAACTAATAATCCAATAGATGTAATGACTTGGAAATTTTATATGCCGGTATGGCTAACTGCTCCTGCTAAGTTGAAGAAAATGGGTGTTATTCATAAGATCATCGCTTCAATTTATACTGGTGCGTCATTAGAAGATATGCAGAATGATGAGTTCTTATTAGGGACTAGACAAAAAATTACACCATATGGTTATAAAGTTCTCTTAATAAACAATACATTGCAAATAGTTCCTGCTGATCAACCATTTAATCCACCTAACAGTGATTTGGATAACCCAACAAATCCAAATACTTCTCTGTATTGGTCAAGCTTATTAAATGTCTACGGGGCAATAAGACCAGGTATATCTCAAATATGGTTACAAAATCCATATATGACAACCGACATTGTGGGTACTATTGTACCTGATCCACTTGATGATAGATTGTTAATTTATAGTATCGATCCAGATACACTACCACAAAATACTCTAGATCCAGTATATAGTGTAGTTAATCCTCTTACTTCGGGGCCAAATGCAGGCTTACCAGGACCTATCAACGGGGTAAGATATTTAATAGTTGAAAATGTTGGTTATCCAGGTAGCAGTACCGTGGCTTGGGGAAATTTAGTTGCAGCAGCCAATGACATTATTGAGTATAGTTCTAGTTTAGGTCAATGGTTCGTATCTTTTGACAGCAATGCGTCAACCACAGTAGAATATGTTACCAACCTTACAACAAATATACAGTATAGATATATTGACGGTGCTTGGATGAAATCAGTGGATGGATGGTACGATCAAGGAGATTATTCTGTGGTTATCTAGAAAGATAAATTATAATATGAACCAATCCGCAGGTGTGTTTTTTTATTGCTCAGGCACCGATAGATTTTTTTATCTTCTTAGAACCGATCCTAAAAACTCAGGTAACTGGGGAATACCCGGTGGTAAAATTGAAGAATCTGAAACTCTGTTAGAAGGCTTAGAACGTGAGTGTTTGGAAGAAATAAAATATTTTCCTGAAAATGCTAAATTAGTTCCAATACAAAAATTTGTAAATAAATCCTTTACGTATCATACATTTTTTTGTGCAGTTTCAGAAGAATTTATTCCTGTACTAAACGAAGAACATTGTGGCTATGCTTGGGTTGGCGATAATCAATATCCTAAACCATTGCATCCTGGATTATTTAGTACTGTGAACTTTGATATAGTGCAATCAAAACTATATGCACTTACGAAAAGAGAGACCTAGGTCTCTCTTTTTTATTTCAGTAATTTTGCTACTGAATCGAATCCCATAGATCCGATTACGACCCCGGCTCCCATGAGCATCCATCTCCATTTTTCTAAAGCAGTAACCTTATCAGATAATGCTTTATGAGATTTCTCATTTGACTCTTGTAACTCTTTAATCAAACGCTGAGTTTCTTCAGCGTTTGCATGAACACAGTCATGCACCTGCTTCAAGTTGTCCTTAATATCATTGATTTTAGTTTCAATGTTATTAACTTGAACTTGAAGCACCGCGATTTCAGTCTCAACTTGCTGAGCCTTAGTCATCTTTATAACAGTCATTATGCGTTTGCTATCGTTACGATTGGTCCAATTGCACCAGAAATAGATGCTGTACCGGTACCAGAACCAACCCCAGTTGCAACAAAGATTGCTCCTACCGAAGCATTATTTGCGCCGACTGCTGCCCAGTTAGTATTACCGAGTGATACGATAACATAAGCAACTCCAACAACAAACGACCCTGCAGTTACAGTGGTTATTGCACTATTGAATGTTGCAATTACTGGAGCTGTGTTAATATATCCTAAGTTACCAGTTGGTTGTCCTGCGGATACAATATTTGCTGTAGCAACAGGGCTAGAATTGGCTGTAAACAATCCACCATTGTGATCAGAAAGATACTGAACATTTTGGGTGGCTGCGTTAGCATATGTAGCAAGAATAGTCATTGTGTTTGGTGTCAAATTTGCATTTGCAACGTTTGCTGTTAAACACTGTGCTGTTAAACCAGTTACAGTACCGGTTATTAGATACTTTTGTTTGCCTTTTTGACGAACAATATAGCCTGGTTCTTGAGTAGAGTATACATATGTATTACCAATTGCATTTACAAGTGATGCTGGACCGGCTAAATATGTAACTTGCTGTCTTGCTGTAGTAGCAGAAGTATTTGCTGACATTTGTACTTCAGGGCCACCGATTGCGGTTGAAACTGTAAATGCAGCAGTATTAGCGATATTCTTAACAAAGTAAGTTGTGCCTGCTACTAAAGTACCTATGTTAGCAACAAATTGAACTGGCTTGTTAACAGTTAAATTAGTAGCGTCACCAGATGATACACCAATGATATTACCAGTTACTACAGTATTTGCTACTGTTACATCAACGTTACCAGTAGAACTCACGAATCCCACATTTGCATAATTAGTAGATACACCATTAATATTTGGTGTGCCTGCTTGAATTGAAGTTCCAGCTACAAAATTAACATCAAAGTTAGTATTAGCATCACCAAATACTAATGCACTACCAGTAGATGCATAAATTGTACCTGTACCATTGATACCAATAGCAACTTGTGCTAGTACTTGACTACCAACGATTGCAGTGTTGCCACCAACTACAGAATATGTATTACTGTTTGTTGCTGGGAAACCAGTGCCACCTAATGGATTATTGAAATAAGCATCAACCACATTAAATGATGCTTTAACTGTGCCACCTGATGAATTAGCCAATGTAGCCATTACACGTGGTTGCACACTTAGCTGTGTTTCTGAAACACTGAATGTGGTGTTTGACAAAATAGTATCAACATAATATATTGTACCGGCTACTAAACCACTAATATTTGTTGCAACTACAAATGACATACCAGATGCTATACCGACTGTAGGTGAAGTTGTTAGATTTCCACCTGATATTGTAACTATACTGCCTGTTGTTGCTGTATTAGTAATTGTTAAGACTGCTTGAGCCTTTGCGATTTTTAGAGGACGTCCCATTTGTTTTCTCCTTATAATTAGTGGGTTCTAGCCACTACGCGGTGGGGACCGCATAAACTCTCACTATGAGAGTGTATATCATATTTATGCTATCAACTCAAAATGAGTGGTTGTGACTTAAGGAGAAGTTAAAAAGGAAAAGAGACCGAAGTCTCTTTTCCTACTTATAATTTTATATAATTAAGGTCCTGCAGTCGTGGTTGTTGTAGTTGTAGGTGCAGCAGTAGTTGTAGTAGTTGTTGTTGTTGGCGCCGCAGTTGTGGTTGTTGTAGTTGTAGGTGCAGCAGTAGTTGTAGTAGTTGTTGTTGGCGCCGCAGTTGTAGTTGTTGTAGTTGTCGGTGCTGCTGTTGTAGTTGTAGTTGTAGTAGAAGTTGTAACAGTAAGAGTTGCAGGAATTATGATACCTGATGTACCAGTATTAGCATGAGGCATTCCAAGCTCTGTTATTGAAAATGGTGCTGCTGATGCACCAGACACATTTAAATAAGAAACAATGTTACCCTGTCCTACTATGATAGTACGCTCAGTAGAGTTTGCCGGTATGATTTCACTATTAGCTGTTGCTATAGTATAAGGTACCCCAAATGGATTATATTTAGCCGTTGCCCCTGCAATTGCCACTTCTGCATTTGCAGAAAGAGTTAAACTAGTGTTGTTGTGAATAGCCGCAACAACCCCTACTGTATTTCCAGTAGCGTTTCCAATCCAAGCACCTATATTTAGTTCAGAAACAAATAGTGTTCCTGAACCAGTTATAACTGCACTACTAGTGCTACATGTTACGGTGCCAGTTAAAGCTACATTTGGAAAACTGTTAGTAAAATGTATAGGAGAGCTAGTAGTAGCTATTCTAACTTTGTCAGTTGCAATATTTGCTGATGCGTTTGCGCTCCCGCTTGCTGTATATACGTATGATGCCATTTTTTAATTCCTATATCTTATTTAGTATTAAAGTCTACCAATTGCAACTTCAATTAAGCCTTCAGTCCCGTTAAAGTTTTCTAATGCTTTACCTATCACTGTTCCTATGGTAGGTGAAGGACTATGTTTTGCATATCCCTCACCGCCACTTATAAGCATATCGCCTTTCTTAATCTTACCACGTACTTTTGTAGGAACTCGTCCTTGAAGAGCCAATGCCACAATATGGTCTCCTTCGCATGAAGAATTCATAACATAAGCAGGCTCTGTACTGACTACGCCTGCTACCCGTGTTGTACCATCTTCGGCTAATGTTACTTCAAATTCTCCACCAAATTCTAATACCGTGCCAGGTTCGTAATCAAAGTCGGCTACGTAATACTCAGCTAAGTCAGCATAAGTAGCTTCTAGTCTAGACCCTGATGTTAATGTCCAATTACCTGTTATTGTGCCCGGTGTTGTATTGCCACCACTTGTTATTGCAGTAGTAGTAAATGTACCAAGTACTGTGGCATTGCCATTTACTGCTAAATTATTTTTAATCGTAGTTAAACCTGTATTGGTATTACCAATGTTTATTTGAGTTGCATCGCCTCCAAAGTTAATAGTAGTGGCAGTAGTGTTTGCTAAATTAAATGTTGTATTACTTACTGTTAGGTTACTAGCAACAATATTTAAATTATTTTTAACGTTAGTAATACCTGTACTAGCACCAATATTAACTGTTGTGCCTGCTCCAGCAAAATTAACTGTGGTAGCTGTAGTGTTTAATAAATTAAATGTTGTTTGATTTGTAGTTAAGTCACCACCATTAATAGCTACATCACCTGAAGCAGTAATATTATTAGCAAATATATTGCCAAATATAAAATTACCATAACTGTTTACAGTAACTATTTCACTTGTGATTGTAACATCAGTAGCCGCTATTAAGTTTCCAGTACTATTTTGAAATCCAATAAAAGCAGATTTTTCTGAACCTGCATAATACCAAAGTTGCTCACCACGATCTTTTCCATCATTTGATGTTAGTGCTGTATTGTTAGGGCCGCGACCTAAAGAAATAATAGGATCTTCAATATTTACTGTTTCAACGTTAATTGACGTAGTATTACCATTAACTACTAGATTCCCATTAATTTGAGCATTGCCTGTAACTAATAAATTAGTGACATTTGCATTGCCAGTTAATGTTAAATTACTAGTAAGGTAATCATATGTAAAATTTAAATTGCCAGCTAATTGCCCAGTGAGATTATACTGAACCGTGGTATTTGATCCACCTGAGGCTCCGTTACTTGCGCCACCTCCAGCAGAAGATATAATTCTACCACCTGTTACGTAAACACTACACGATCCTGAAGCAGTAGTAAGAGGTACTGGAGTACCACCTGTCGTTGTAGAAATAACAAGTGCAGTTGAAGAAGGTTTTGCTTGAACGTAATAAGTTACGTTTGCGGTTACATTACCAAATGTTGTTCCTGTAAATACAACAGGATCATTGATTGTAAATGGCACTGAATTAGCTACTGTGATATAATTGGTGCCTGCTGTTGTAGCACTTACAGTAGTATATGGGAATGTAGAATAACCAGTTGAATTAACAGGGTTGGATAAAAATCTATCGTAATATAGTGAAAGCGTATTAGATGTTAATACATTTGCATAATAAGTGTTACCATTTAACTGCGTCATGCCTGTTACATTAGTTATTGTTATTTGAGCTCCGCTAGTAAAATAATTATCATCTGCGGTAGTAATAATAGCAGGATTTGATTTGGTAACGTTTTGAATAGTGGCTATAACCGAAGAAACAGGTGCCCAAGATAAATTACCTGTACCATCTGTAACTAATGAATAGTTTTCTTGACCACCTGTGATTTTAACATCGGCAACATTGCCCAATGTTATCAACCCACCTAAATTTCCACCACGATTAGTCCATTCAGTTCCGGTAAAGGTCAATACTTGTCCATTAGCAGCATTAGCGGAGTCGATGTTTAAATTACCATAGGCCCCTTGAATTTGACTAAAACTAATATTTGAATATGAAGTAAGTACTTCTATATTTTCAGTGGGTGACTCTTTACCTATATAGAGTTTTTTTACATCGGATGCAAAACCAAATTCTGCTTCGTCAAGTTGAGGTAAATCAACGATATTACCTGAACGCTGCTGTATTTTTGAGATTTGTATTATGGCCATAATTGTGATTAGTTAATGTATCACAATTATTTATCACTTCTTAGAAGATTCAATTTACAGTTATTAAAATGCCATCTAGACATATTTTGACGGCCACTAATACCACAATGTGGGCATATTAGAATGGTCCTTTGCCAATTATCAGCTATACCTTTTGAAATTTTTTCTTTTACTTTAGTAGACCGTGGAATTCCGTATTGTGGATTTTTATCACCTTGTTTTGACTTACTTTTTGCTAAAGATGGTCCGGAAATATAAGTCTTACAATAATTATTAGGCTTCTTTCCTTTTTTAATCGTAGACCAGTGTTTCTTTAACTTATCACTAGGATTTCCTATACCTTCTCCGCCTTCCGTTTGATTTCGTAATATACCTGTTCCTAAATCTTTTCTTCCATACCATTGAATATATCGTCTTTCTAAGGCAACTGCACCGATATCCGTTAAATTTTGTTCGAGGAATACTATTCTATCATTGGTATCCGGGATAGCAACAGTGTGTTTATTCCATGCCCTTTTATTTTTCCCTTTTCCAATATAGTATGGTGTACCATCTTGTCTGAGATAGGCGTATACATAAAACCCTGTTGGAGGGTTATATTTATTATAAATAGTCATGCTGGTGCTCCTTATTAGCATTAGAGTAGTTGGGAATTCCACTTCCGCGAACTACACTACTATTTAGTATAGCTTTACAAAAATGAGCTATAGTATTTTTCTAACCTTTCCCACATCTTGTTCTCATACGCAGTCCACTCACTACCTTCAATAATGAATTCCTGATAGACATTATCAGAGGTACACATAAAAATTACCCCCTTATTAATTTTCGTACTATATAACTTGTTGTGGGCTGTGCCATAAAACAAAAGTTGAATGAAATAATCGTCTATCCATTCTTTTTTCTTTAATTTATTTGACTGTTTAAAATCCATAATAGCCTCACTACCTTCATGTAGTCCCACTAAGTCTGTTGTACCAGCATATATCTTTGGATAATATAAAGAAACTTCTGTACCCCAAAACTCATCACATTTTACTAATCCTTGATTAATAATACTATGAGCCATTTGATGACTTTGTAAACTATATGGGTTACTACCTGGATCACCAGTAGCACCTGTTTTTATATAGTTTTCTAGCCACTTGTGCATCCTAGTACCTCGGCCGGAAGCCTCAGTAGTAATAGCTTGCGCTTGTTTGTGCCCTACACGGTTTCGCCAATTTTGTAAAGCTTGTTTAGATTCTTCGGTTTTAGTTGCATCCAAGATCGTTGTTACCGAGGGTAGCTTTTCTCCATCTGGAGTGGCATACTTACGACTACCTTCAACTGTGGCCCTATCAAGAGCAGTATATTTAAATTTTTCTACTATCATATTCTAAAACTTTCGCCGCAACCGCAACGATCTTTTTCCTGAGGATTAACAAATTCAAATCCTTCATTAAGCCCTTTCTTTACCCAATCCATTTCTAATCCTTGTAAATAGGGAACATGTTTAGGATCTACGTATAGATGTACCCCGTGACTATCAAATATAGCATAAGTTTGGTCTATTTGATCAACAAATTCTAGTGTGTAGGCAAGACCAGAGCAACCGGTAGTTTTTACTCCGATCTTAATCCCTACTCCCGTACCTCGCTGTTCTAATTGTTGTTTTATTTTGGTAGCGGCTAGTTCTGTAGCTGTAATCATTTAAGCGTATTTTTAGCCATTTGAGCAACGATTTTCTTTTGATCATCTGGGGTCGTAGGTTCTACCTCAGCTTTTTTACTCTCTTGACCCTTGAATATAACCTTATCGCCTTGAATATTTGAAATGGCATTTTTTAGTGGTGGTTTCTTAATCATTTTATACAAATCATTTTTGTCTATAATGATATCATATTTTCTAAAGTAACTCAATAGCTGATCCACAGTCCAATCAGGTTTTATTTTACCATTATCTACATCAGTTTTAAGCTGATCAACAATGGTAACCAATCTAGTAATCTTTGGATCTGGTTCTGCAATTTCGGACAGAAACATCAATTATCTCTTTAATCTACCAACACCACCAACTGGTTGTGGTTCAGGTTCTTCAGCAGGAACTTCAGTAGTATCAATATTAATGTCTTGCACTTCTTCTTCAGGAGGAGCCATTCCAGGTTGAGTGTCCATAGCGAATGCATCTCCACCAGTTTGACCAGTTAACATATTCAACGCATCAGTTAGTGATGCTCTAGATTGCTGAATTGAACTACTCAAAGATGTTAGTGCTTCTGTTGCTTGAGTATTAAACTGTGTGCTTTCGTTTACACCCATTTCAGATTGAATACTAGTTACTAGAGCAGGAAGTTCTTTAACCATCATATCACTAACTTCTTCCAACATTTTTTGAACTGTATCAATCATGTCCTGCGCTGCTAGGATAACTTGTGATTTTTCAACTTCTTCATTCTCTACTACGATTCTTGGCTTAGGAGAATTCTTCAAGTTATACAAATGAGAGTTCAATGCCTGCTCCATGAAAACTAATTTCATGTAAGAAGGATTCGTCTGATTTTTGTAAAAATCTTTTGACTGTTTAGCCTCGTTGGTAAGCTTTCTTACTTTCGTAAGCATTGATGCAGCAGTTTGTAATGGCATTTTTTGAACATTGAATGGTATTGCATATGTTTCAGTCAATGCTTTTTGTGCGGTGCTGTTGTTATCAAAGTCAGTTAATTTCATAATATTTTCCCAATCTATATTATATTTATCTTAGATGTATGTTTATGAGTCTTTACGAATAAATTTCTTTTCTTGCCAATATTTAGATAGCTTGATAAATTCATCCAATTCACCAGTTAAACGCTTTTTCCTTTCTTGATTCTCTTTAAGCTTGTTAAGATAAAGTAGTTTAGAATCTAGGTTTCGCTGTTTCTTTAAATATCTCTTACACAATATGATTTTTAAATCAACACTATCCAAAAATATATCAAGTTCTTGGATGCGGTTGCATTCATTAACCTTTTGATTTCTATCAAATACACACCATGCAACAGCATTTTTTACAGATGAAAACATTTTTTCAACTGAGTTAAATTTACAAATTATTTTGTACCCTTGATTTGTATGAGGTTGAATGATGTATTGATTGAACAACTCATATGTGTTATTTTCATTTTTAAAAATAACAAAATCACCCATGTTTTGAATAAGTTCTTTTGTCAGGAACTTATTAATTTTATTAACTATTTTTTCTTCAATCATTTTATAATGTAAAATATATATTTCGTAACTCAGGGGAAGTATCTAAAAACGCAGGTAACTTGTCCCATTCTGTACCGCACAATATCATAGGAACTCTATCACAATCACTGTATAGAAAGCCAAATTCTATGATACCATTGTCAAATACACTGTTGTGGTATACATCAAATTCAAAAAACCACGTCGGATACGTTTCCTCTTCTAGTTGTTCAAACAAAAAACCAAAATTCTGAAATTTGTCAAAGCGTATATTAATTTTTTCAGGTTTCTTTATAACATCTGGCTGAGACCGTAAAGATATTGATTGTAACACTGTGTCAAAGTTTGCCTGTGTATTTCTTTTGTAACGCCATGTAGCTTCGTCAGTTACATCGGCTGGTTTTGATCTGTTAGGTACACCTGTATTGGTTATGTCAAAAAGTGTATAACATTGTATTCTATAAGTCATCAACTATTTAGCCATAAAAAAAGCCCAAGAATTATTCTTGGGCTTTTAAATTCAAAACTAATTTAATTAGTTTGTGAATGTTGCGGTAGCTGTTGCTGATGTTGTGTTAGAAAGACCAGCAGAAGTTAAAGCAGCATTAATACGTGTATCTAAAGTACCTGTTGTCCAAGCACCAGCTGGATATGAAGCAAACGCAAATGTATCGTTTGTTGTATTGGTATACTCATAGATATAGATTGTTGCTAATTCCTGAACTGTCTGAGTGATGATATTGATCTGAGCACCACTTAACTCACCTGTACCTGTGATGGTAAAATACTGTAGCTTAGGACCCTGTGGTTGAACAGTGTTAGCACTGCTAACAGCATTAGCGCCGCTGTTTGTGTATGCAAATGTGTCTAAGTTTAGAACTGGTAGAAAGTCACCATTAACTTTTGTAAATTGAGCCATTTTAAAATTCCTTATATTTGTTGAGACCTACTGTCCCATACAATTATTTATACAAAATGACAAAAAATATCGGTTTTGGCTATGTTCTTGCAGCCAAGTTCTGTCTACTGAAACCCATTCTGTCTACAAACTTAAGTCCATTAGAAACAAAACCTTCTTGACTTTGTATACCATTTTGTAGATATCCTTTTACAGGACTAGCTTCAGCGGCTTTGTTTAGCTGTTCAACTACATTCATCTTAAGATTATAGATATCCATCCATATGGTAAATGCACCAATCAACCCCTCAGTATTAGCTTGTAGATGTTCATCTATCTTGGCTTTCATCTTATCAGTCATTGGTCTAGTTGCGACAAACTCCATGAATCCCGATAACAAATCATTCAAGTTACCACCTACAATACGTTTATTAATGTACACTGTAAACAATTGATTAAATGTGTTTCTAGCTTGTGGTGCTGAGTTCATCAACTGGTCAACAGCCGGTCCATACTTTGAAATATCTTGCTTAGTTTTAGCTAATAATTTTTGATCTAGTTTCAAGCTAGGAGTAATAGGCATTTTGCTAGGAATAATAGCAACATTGCTGTTGTTTTTTAGTTGACCTATCGTTCCGTTTAGTGGTTGAACTAAATCTGTAGGATAAACTTTTTTACCAGGAGTAGACATTTCTATTGCTTTTTCGGGTGCGTCAGGAGCTAGATAACCATGAACACCGATACCGGCTTGTTTTCCTGTTAGTAATTTCCCTATGTCACTATTGGGATCAACAGTATATTGTATTCCTTTTGGATTCGCTTTAAAATGATACAATCCGTCTTGTTGTGGTTCTAATAGTTGAGTGAATAATAAGTCACCCCAATACCAACCAGTTCCACTATATGATTTTTGTAGTTCAGGCCAAATTAAATCTATGATTTGACTTAATTCTGTTCGCTCTACCCCTCTTGCCTGATCGTATTGAGCAAATTGTTGCGGACTGTGAATTCTTCTACCACTTCCATCTAACTTATTCATCATGTGTTTATCTAACACAGTGAATTTCCCATCTAAACCTTTTCCAAATAATAGTGCAGGATAACCATCCCACTTAATAGTAACAGTTTTTGGATTAGAAACTGTTTTTACAATAGCATCTACCGCTTTTTGAGCTCCTGCAATATCCTCTAAAAACACTAGATCCTCAGGATGGTCTAAGTGTCCTTTATCCTCATTCAGTGGAGGAACAGCTATAGTTTCTAGCTTGTTTCTAAGAGAGGCTAATGATTCAACCAAATTCATTTTCTAACTCTGTTTTTAGATTCTTTAGCTACTGTCAGATTAGGTGAGCCTTGCGCAGGACCGCCCTGCGTAGGAGCAGGTGTAGTTGGCGCAGCAGTCTGAAGCATTGTTTTAAGATGTTGCACAGTGTCCATATAGGCCGAAGAGTTAACTTTATATAGTCTACGCAAAGAATTCATAATGATAGCATCTAAATCATCCGCATCATTTCTTTGCATTCTATTAATTTGTGACAATATATTATTGGTATACTGTGCTATTTCAGGTGCAGCTTGAGCACCTCCTTGTGCACTACCCGGTGTACCACCTTGTGCACCGGTAGCTTGAGTTCTGCCTCCCTGTGTGTTTGATGTACCTTGCGCTCCTGCTGTAGCTGCACTAGCGGTGCTAGTTGAGCCTGGCATTTTAGCCAAGAGGTAAGCCGCTTGTGCTAATTTGGTGAATGCACTTTTACCTTTATCTTTTTTCCAATTAGGTTGAACTTGAGCAATAAGTTTATCTAAGGCTTTGGCAATATCAGGATCCTTAGTATTAAGTTGTGGTACATTGGTATGAAGGAAATCTCTGACAAAAGCAGTTATGCTTTTTGCCTCAGAAAGAAGAATGCTTTCAAAAATTGAATTTAATTTTTGATATTGTGTTTCACTTAGTGAGCCTACCTTAGGTTCTCTTCTTCCTACATTAAGATCTGGATCAGGAATCGCTGCTCTTGCCTGAGCCCTTTTCGCTCTTTCTGCACCAACGGTGCCAAAATCAGTTAATGGTTTTGCAGACGCAGCCGGTGCTGCTGGTACTACAGGTTCTTTGGTTGCTGCCGGTGCTGCCGCTGCCGGTGCTGCTGATGCTGGTTGACCAGGTGCTGTGGGTTTTCTACCTGAATTAGGAACTGCACTAGCAGCACGTTGTGCTAGCATCTGTTGTTTTGTTTTTTGCCCTAACTGACTTACAGGTGCACCAGTAGGTTTAATTGCGCCTCCCCCACCTACACTTGAGGTATCTACTATAGTAGGATCAACTACGCTACTTTTAACAGCAACACCTAATGCAACCGAAGCTTTATCAAGAAAATCTTTAATAAAGATATTCATGGCATGTCTATCAGTGACAGACATTCGGCTTAACTCACTACCAATTAGTTTAGAACCAAGTTGTTGAGCAGCGGCAACACCACGCCCTATGATTCCTTCCTCGTTTACCGGTGCTTCATTGATTTCCTGAAACTTCATTTTTCTTCCTTAGTGATTTTGCAAATCTAGCTTGATCCCTACCTTTTATAGCACTTAGAAGTTTTCTTTCTAATATTTCTGATTTCTCACTATCATAATGCTTATTAATTAGTTCTAACAAATTAATGGCACTGGTAATGATGTTGTGGGCTCGGTTCTCGATAATATGACTTACATCACGATTATCGCTTAAAGCTTCTAATTCTTCCAAAAGGCTGCGAGTTTTTTTCTGCATATTATATTTATTCTAAATGAAATAATTATTTCTTTAGTGAATTAAGTAGGGATTTTAATTTACTTCCTTGCACATCTGCAACTACTCGCTTGTTTTCAGGCTCTAATATTTCTCCTGTAGACTGATTTATTACCATAGAGGTTGCTTTTAATGTACTCATAATGTCATTAGGATTAGGTTTAGGAGTATATGAATTTTGCTGTTCTCCATGACCTTCAGGATCACTATCAGTGATACGCATAGTTTCTATATTATAATCTAAATCAATCTTTTGCCCTACACCAGTACTACTACGACTTTTCATACACTGAATCTGATATTGTCCACGTTCACGCATACTGCGACTTGTAAAAATACCAAACACGTTATCCGCTGTATTAATCTTACTGATACCACCTGCAATATGACTATGATCAAATTCAATTTCTTCTACTGCCGACCTATTCAATTGACTTGCCGTTACCATAAGAATACCCAACTCTTTTGCCAAGTTACGCAATTCTTCCGATACATATTTGTCTTTGATAAACTGATCGTTGGGATTGACTTTAACAGATACAGGCATAACTAAATCCAAATAGTCAATCATAACAAAATCTACACGCATACCTGTTTGAATTTGTACTTCTTTTAAATAACTACGAATATCATTGACATTGCTTTGCGCTGGAAGACCTTTAACTCTATATTGACCAGCTTTTTTACCAGCCATTTTAACTCTGAGTTCAGTAGAATCAATATCTTTACGGATATCTCTAGTACTCATACTAGTTAACATTGCATCGGTTCTGAGTGAAGTTAACTCTTCTGAAAGTTCTAATGATATATAAACACCACTTAATCCCATTTGCAACCAATTTAGTGCAATGTTCATCATTACTAATGACTTACCTGAACCTGATCCACCTGCGAAAATATTCAATTCTCCCCTACTAAACCCACCATATAATAGTTTATCAAGCTGGGGCCATCCAGTACTTTGTTGTCCACCAGCATTGAAATATTTGTTAATACGTCCTTTGGGATCTGCAAAGTAATCAGTACCCATGTCACGTTGTAAGCTGATTTGAACCGCATCTTTAATTAATTTTTCAACAGGCCCAAAATCACCTTTCTCTAACAAATCGGCTGATTTAAGAATTGCACGTTCTAATTCTTGACGCTTAGTAAATGATTCAAATTCTGCAAGAAACCATTCGGTATGTTTATCACTAAAGTCTTCAATTAATTCAACGTCAATACCAGTAGTCGCTTTGATTTGAGTTATATCAGGCAATAGATTATACTTAGTACTGTATTCTTTAATAAACTCAGCAACTGGCCTAATCGACCTATCAAAGTTATCCGAGTTCATAATGTTCATAACACGGGTATACAATTCTGCATTGGTGAGCATCATTTGTAAAAAAAGTAATTGAACGTCTTTATTATATTCCTTTAGCAATTTTCTTCCTCTGTAATTCTATCTTAATTTTACTACTAGTTGCTGCCTGTAATATACTTAACAATGTTGGTAATTTTCCATACTTAACTACTGCATCATTTACATCTTTAACATCTACATCCCAATTTGGTAAACTAATTTTATATCCTAACTCTAATGCTTTACCACATAATGCTAGTCCTGTATTATCTCTATCAGGAACTAGTATGATTGGCTTATTTAATGATCCTAGCAATGTTGCTTGGTCACTACTAATGTCATTATGCATTACTGCTACCCCATCTATACTTAGTGCATCAAAGATACCCTCAGTAACAATACATACTTGCCAATCAGGCTTTTGACTATTAATGTTAAAAACATACCCTGGTTGTTGCTCATTGATATATTTGGGGATTTTATTATCTAAAAATCTACTAGTATGACCAACTATTTTATTTTTATAAATATATGGAATTATGATACGATTACCATTTCTACCTTTTTCGTGAGGGGTAATTAAAAATGGATAACTATCGGGATCGATACCTCTCTTTAACAAATACTCTGAAAATGTATTATGTTTACTGTTATTAATATCAATTAATTCTCCTGCAGGTAAGGTATGGTCTTGAAATTTTATTTTACTTTTTTGTTTTTTTACTCGCACATAATCTAACAAGTCTTTATGCTGTAGACTTTCTAAGCTCCACTTTGTTATTTGAGCATCTTCGATTCCACACCATTGTAACAACTGTCTAGTCTTTGGCGAAATACTTTTACCTAGGATAAACCCACACTTAAATTGACAGTTAAAACAATGCATTGTCCATGCATTATCTCCGTCAAACTTGATGCCACCCCGCATCCTCTGATCAGGTTTATGCCCCCTGTACCCACAACAAATACCATTAAAAGAAATCCAACCCGATTGAGTGTTCTTTTTTTTACCTGAAATAATAGATAGGATATCAAACATCCTAGTAGTATAGCACAGTTTTAAAAGTTAGACAACTACAACGGAGAACTAGCGAGATAATATGTTGGTTATCGCGCCTGCGTTACTAGTGAAGCCAATCCTTACATAAGGATGAAATCCAGTAATAGTATATCCAATAGTATCAGTAGTATCATCATAGGTATTACTAGTAATTGGATACCAATCTCCATCTACTATAGTAGAACCTTGAATGTCAACGTTTCCATAATACTCTAATAGTTTAACTTGGAAAGTAAGAATTGGGGTATCGCTGCTTTCAATAACACTGGAGTAATATGTTAAGTTGGATGAAGAATTTTGATTTGGATTATTATTAGGAAATCCTTGACCAGTTGGAATAGTAACCTCTATAGATGGAACAAAGCTAGGCAATACTGAATTAACGATATACATATCGCCCCTAGCACCTGCATTTTGATCTACGAAAACAGGATAATCAAAATTACCAACTGGTATTTCCAATGAGTAATAACATTTTTGTGGATCAATTGGAACTAAATCAGCAGCACTTACTTCAAGAGCCGCTATACCGGTAGCTGGTAATTGTAAGGTAAGGCTCTTCTGTAACAGTATCACATTACCCTCGTAATTAATAATTCTACATGTAATTTGCTTACCTGTAATGTCGACCGGCTTTTGTTCTTGGTTCAAAAACTGAAACTGAATTTGATTATCTACGCCTCTATGAAGGGTTAGGGGTTTGGCATATACGGGCATATATCTCCTCGGTGAATATCCTGATAGTAAAACAACAATTTGTCGCTGTGTATAGAGAAATACTGCTGTTGTGTACACAAATTTGAGCTCCTTATAGTATTTAGTCTCTATATATTTAATTATTAATTTGGGTAACTAGGATTAAATATTCTGTATGGTTCAAAAAGATTTTTTTACTAAATTAACCGAGCATCACCCCTTCATTACTGTATGCTCTTATGCTGATCAAGATTATGTTGGCATAGTGCAAAACCGTGATGACACCGTTACCACTATATATGATTACGGCGCAATAATTGATTTAGAAGCAAAAAATACTTTTTTAAAGTTAGGCGAAACGTGGTGGTGGGAATCAAATAGATTGATTCCCATTAATTTATTTTTAAAGGAAGAATGGTCTATGTTTAGACCTTTTTTAAGAACCTTTACAAATAAAAACTTAATTATAATTCATGGACCTGTTTGTAGTTTAGCCGAATTGCATAAAAGAAGATCAAAAAAACGCAGTATTACATTAGTCAAGCGATTGCCATAACCAAACATCAGTGCCGCAATCCCATATTCTGTCATATCCATTTATTTGCATATTGTCCCATTCAGACAATGAAGAATCAAATATTTCAAGTAATTTGTTTAATTTATGCTTTTGAAATTTCACTCTAGATTCTAACTGGGAATAATTTTTTGTATAGTAGTATGCAGGAGGAGAAGAATGAGTAAATTTAAAATTCAACACTTCGTATAATTTGCCTTTATTAAACGAACGATCCGAATATGAGATAACAGATTTTGGCGAATAATGCTTAATGAAATAATTAAATAGTTTTGATGCACCACCTGCAATTGAATATTCACATACATTAGCATAACGCAGTAACTCATATTCTACCTGCTTGTTGAATCTACTTTTTCCAAAAGTCATGGCTGCTAGTATTGTACCATCATAAACTAGTCCCAATCTGATTGAAGATTGGCAAGATCCCTGAATATGATTTTTATTAAAAAACTCTTTTGCTACTTCAGTTGTTAGAACCTCAACAGTACATTTTCTAGCACCCATAACTTTATTTACCTTTAATAAAGATTTCAATCTAGATTTGATCAATTCTTTATTATTAGTCCAATCATAATCCCATATATGTATTAAATGATAATTTTGTTCTGCTGCCAACAAAGTCTTTTTATTATGAAAATCTTTTCCTCTACCATTTAATTCTGAATGCCAGTATGCACCATTGCACTCAATGGCTAATTTTAATTCAGGCAATAATATATCAATCTCACTACCTAATTCTTTGCAGTTAGTAATTAATTCACCTTGATAGTGTTGGCGTATAAAATCACAAACTTGTTTTTCAAAAATACTTCTTCGTTTACCGGTAATAGTTATATTAAATTCTTTAACAGCTTCCTTAACATAAGAAATTCCAACACCTATCAATTTTGCAGTTCCTACACAGCCAATATCGTTAATGTTTTTTTCAAGCCAAACGGCATCTGAAAGTTCAGGATATGCTGAAATTTTTTCTTGGCGCTGTTTTTGTATAGTGTCGGCGAAACCTGCTCTACATTTCTTTTCTATTTCAGGCGAAAGTATTGGATGCTTTACTCCCCATTTAGCCAACAATGATTCTTCTCGTTTTTTTCGGCAGTTTGGGTCACTAAATGGGTGATTACCTGAATATGATGACCATGCCTTTGCCATTTTCTCTTTAATAAGAGGATGTTGCTGTGCAAACTCAACCCCATATTTTCTCATGCAAGTTTCAGCCTGTTTTTGTTTTATTATTTGCATAACTGTTGGAGACTCTGACACTTTAGGTACTCCATATTTTGAAATACAAGTTGCGTCCCGTTTTGCCTGTATCTCTTTTGACTTGAATGGATTGTCAACTCCGTATTTTTCAATATTAGTTTTTTTTCTTACTTCACATATAAAGGCCGATCTACAGGTTTTAGAACAAAAACGAGACTTAGTTTTTCCGTTTTTATTTAAAATAGTATCATTAATTTTGCAGTATTCACACAGCATAGTTATCTCCTATACTGTATTTATATTCCCACCATCAAAGTTTATTTTTCAAATAAAAAACTAATTTTGTTCCTCTAATAAATTCATATGCACAGCGACAAGCCATGAATAGGAAATGGCATGCGCCTTTTTAAAGTGATACCCATCATCGCCTTTATCCCATACAGTTTTTGCGAGTTGATTCCAAGTTTTACCAATCAAATGTTTTTTAGCAGGTCTAATAACAGCTAGAAACATAGCTAATCTAGGTATACTATTAATAGGCTCGGGCATCTTTTGTATTGAATTATAGTGGTTATTCAAATGAATTAACTGTTCTACAAAAGTTTTATCCTTTAATTTAGACCAATCAGGTTCTCTCATTAATTCAATTAAATGTTCTTCACTTTTTACTTTATTGTAAACATGAACATTCAGAAAATCTAATTTTAGATAACCTCTATCCTCTGCTTTTTTATAGTCTATTGAAGCCATATCATTGATAGAATCATAGGGTATATCTGTTACATAGATCCCAGTTGAGTGTTTTCGTATAGGGTTAACTTCTCGCATGGCAGCAGGAATATGCTTGATATGTTGAAGGATAGAATCTCTATCTCCAAAATCAATATCTACGTCTGATTTAAATTTCATCGTTTTTATTCTTCAGTCCAAGTTTTGTATCAGCGAGTGAATCCAACCTCTTTGAGTTTTTGAGAACGAGATTCTTCAACTCCAAAATGTTCTTTAATCAGTTGTGCTGTTTCCCAAAGTGGGTCGGCATCATGATAACTATATTCGTGTCTATTAACAATTTTCAAACAATCCTTAACAATCAACTCAGCAAACTTTTCATATACCGTGTCTTTAGGCATTGTAGCATATTTGACACCAGCCTGTTCTAATAGAGCTAAAATAAGTTCTTGGTTCATCGACACACCTCTACGTGTGCATCGTGCAATCTGCGGCTGTGCTTGAATTTATCGTTATCGTCACTCATCCTAAATCCTCATTGCGGTTACTAGGATATTTACTACTGGCCATCCTAACTAGTAGCAGGCTAATAGCAAGTATAAGTGTTGCCGAAGCCAATGTCAACATATTCGTCATAGATTCGTCTCCAATTGCCACCAAATCCACCATATGTCGTGTCAGTGCCGTAATAGCAATATAGATTAGAAAACGCACAGGCATATGGTTGGTTTTGAAGTATATGCCAACCATGGCCCCAATTTCCAAGTAGATGAACAGCAGTAGTAGATCGTTAATACCGGCACGGGTTTGGTTGAACATTTCTATGAAGTCAGATCCGGCCGCCCACACAGTAGCAGCACCTATGCCAAACAGTGCGATTCTATGGAATACGCCAACTAGGGTATTGCCAAAGTTATCTATGGTTTCTAGTTGTTTATTCATCGACAGACCTCTATAGTAGCATCAGGTTCTTTCCAGCAGGCATTACGGTATTCATAAACAAACTGACAAAGATTATCGTAACTACCCCAACCATTCTCTGGATTATGTTGTTTGAAACGATCAGGCTCACTTAGAAGTATGTTCCAGCCTTCGTCTAATAGTTCTGCAATATCTTTAGCCAGTACTAGGTCGTGTTGTTCATCAGGACGCCATAGAACATCATACAGCGTCAGACCATTTGACAACTTGACTTCTGAGGCCATCTTAGCCAAGTTATGGGTAATGTTGTTGACATAGACCGCTACAGGTTTAGTTACCATTAGAGATACATCAAGGCTCATTCTTCAACTCCGATTCGAAAACCTAAAGAAATTAACACATCAGCAAACATTGATAATGCTTCTTCAATTTCCTCGTCTGTTAGAAAGTCTTTTATGGGTGAACCTTTCTGCATTTCCAATACTGCATTAATCACTTTTTGTTGTAAGTCTATATATTTTTCGTTCACGATTCAACTCCAAAATTATCTAATATTTGTGCGCCAATATTGGGCCTACCTTCATGCTCCATCAAGCCAGCAGTCAATGCACATTCCCGCACAATCAACTCGGCGAACTTTGCAATTCCAACATCATTCATCTCCAGCGTTTGTCCGGTCCAGTCACCACATTGTTTAGCCATTTCAATAATTCGTTCGTTCACGATTCAACTCCAAAATGTTGTTTTATTTCCATAGCCACTTCAACCATACCATCATTCTCTAACTTTTGAGCACACTCCCTCACAATCAACTCGGCGAACCTTTGAAAATTATCACCTTGGATGTGCAGGTCTACTTCGGAAAATTCAGCCTCTTTGGCAAGTAGTCTGATTCGTTCGTTCACTTTCCTTGTCCTTGTTCAACGATCCGCATGATATGTTCGACCCATTCCGGATTACGATCAATGATTTCATCAATTACTATATCCAGTTCAGCAAGGCTGCGCTTATCCGGTGTGGGATTACAGAAACAATCGATCATTTCATCCAAGGTTAGATTTTTTTTACTCATTGTTCAACTCCAAACTGTTCTTCCATTCTTCGGCCGGCAGCGAATCCATCTGTGCTGGTTCGACTAATCAGCACACATTCACGCACAATCAACTCGGCAAATTTTTCATTAAATTGAGTATGC
>Ga0209400_1001001_pt1 | contig 23989 bp, 18 predicted proteins | sample M_130807_EF_Meta_FD_187313 | JGI IMG/M metagenome (GOLD analysis project Ga0209400, IMG submission 187313) | Freshwater microbial communities from Lake Montjoie, Canada to study carbon cycling - M_130807_EF_MetaG (SPAdes) (version 2) | ecosystem: Environmental > Aquatic > Freshwater > Lake... | reverse complement strand
GTTGGAAAACGAGGGCGCTACCGTCTCGGTCAGGCCCATGGTCTCGATCACGCCGATGCCAAAGCGCTCCTCAAAAGCCTGTAAGTGCGCCGGCGGCAGCGCCGCCGAGGCGCTGCGGCAAAAGCCGATGCCGCGCAAAGCCTCGGGGGCCGGCGCGTCGCCTTCCAGCAGGTAAGAGATCATGGTCGGCACCACATTGATCCAGGTGCACTGCGCCTGCGTGGCTTGCTGCCAAAAGCGCGCCGCCGAAAACTTCGGCGGCATGGCCAGGCTGCCACCATGCGCCAAAGGCGCCAGCATGGTGACGGCAAAGGCGTTGATATGGTAGAGCGGCAACACGGCCAGCACCCGGTCGTGGGCTTGCAAGCGGTGCTCGGCGCTGATGGCATGGGCATTGGCCGCCAAATTGGCCTGCGTGAGCATCACGCCCTTGGGCACACCAGTGGTGCCCGAGGTGTACATCAGCAAAGCCATGGCCTGCGGTGCAGGTGCGTCGGTCTGTGTGGGGGGCAATGCGGCCAGCAAGCTGTCGGGCGCGGCAATATCGGGGCTGCATACCAGCAAGGCCACGGCGCGGGGCAGCGTGTCAAGCACCGCCTGCACGCGTTCGGCCCAGTCTGGGCTGGCGATCACCAGGCGGCAATCGCTGTGCTCCAGGACGTAGCGCATTTGCTCGGCGCTGCTGAGCAAATTGACCGGGTTCACGCAGTAGCCGCTGTACATAGCGCCCAGGAGCAGGCGCAAGGTGTTCAGGCCATTGGGCATGACCAGCGAGACGGTATCGCCCGGCGCCAGGCCGTGCTGCGCCAACAGTGTGGCTGCCTGCTGGCATTGCTGCGCCAGCGCCCCAAAGCCGATGGATGCGGCCGGATCGGCGGGCTCAGCGTCCACGGCCAGGGCATACAGGGCTTGCGCGCGTGCGCCCGCTTGCGCGTCCACCAAAGCGCGCACCGTGCCGGACGGATGGCCGGCGCTGCTCATGCGCGGCCGTAAGCGGCGAAGTAATCGGCCAGCAAGTCGTCCGGGCTGGGGACATGCTCGGCAATCGGCCGGGCGATGCGCGTGATGTTCAGGTAGTGCCGGTAATTCATGTTCTCGGAAAAATTATTTTTGCCCCAGGTGCCGCAGCCCATGGACAACGAGAAAGGCAGGCCGTTGTCAAAGCTGCCGCCGGTGGCGATGCAGTGGGCCTGGTCCACGATCACGCGCGAGACCGGCAAATGCAGCCCCAGCGCCAGCGCCCGCTCGGGCCGCGCGCTGTGCAAGCCCACCGAGTGGCCCGCGCCCTGGAAGGCATACAGGCGCTCCACGGTGGCCATGGCGGCAGCAAAGTCGGCCACGCCGTAGAGCGTGAGCACCGGGCAGAGTTTTTCGCCGGAGAATGGAAAGTCCGGGCCAATGCCCTCTTCGGGCACCAGCAAGATGCGCGGCTGCAACGCGGCCACCTCGGGCAGGCCGGCGCGCTCGGCGATCAGAGTGGCGTTTTGGCCAATGACCTCGGACGAGAGCTTGCCGCCGGGCCACATCAGCGCTTGCAGGGCCGTTTTTTGCCCTGCGTTGAGCAAGACCACGCCTTGCGCTTGCAACGCCTGCAAAAGCGCCGGACGGGCGGCGTCGACCACGACCAGGCTGTTCTCGGAAGAACAGCTTGTGGCGTTGTCAAAGGTTTTGGAGCGCACGATGCGCTCGGCGGCCAGGGCGCAATCGGCCGTCTCGTCGACGATGCCCGCCACATTGCCCGCGCCCACGCCAAAGGCGGGCGTGCCGCTGGCATAGGCGGCGCGCACATTGGCCTGCGAGCCGGTGGCCACCACCAAGTCGCACGCAGCCATCAGCGCAAACGTGGCCTCTTTGCTGATCGGCGCGGGCAAGAGCTGCACCAGATCGCGCGGCGCGCCGATGCGGTCAAAAGCCGCGTGGATGTACTCCAGCAAGCGCGCGCTGGTGGCCCAGCCTTTGGGCGAGGGCGCGACGATGACCGCATTGGCGCCCTTGAGCGCATTGATGATTTTGTTGGCTGGTGTAGCCGCCGGGTTGGTCGAGGGCGTGATGGCACAGACCACGCCCACCGGGCGGGCGATTTCGGTTATGCCGGTGGCGGCGTCCTCGGCGATCACGCCCACCGACTTGGCGCCCTGCAAATCGCGCAAAAGGCCTAGCGTTTTGCGGTAGTTTTTGCGCACTTTGTCGGGCACGTTGCCAATGCCGGTATCGGCCACCGCCAGTTCGGCCAGCGCCTGGTTGCGCGTGGGCTCCAAGATAGCCCAGCCCGCAGCGGCCACCAGCGCGTCAATGCGCGCCTGGTCGTAGTCCTGGGCGATGCGCTGGGCTGCGCGGGCGCGCTGCACCAGCGCCTGCACCTGCGCTTGGGCGGGCGAGGGAGCGCCGGTGTCCGGGAAATGGGTCGCCATACTTAGTCGGCCTTGATGTTGGCGTCTTTGGCCAGCTTCATCCACTTGGGTAATTCGGCCGCGATCACTTTGGCCAAAGCCTCTGGCGTGCCGCCCACGGCGTCGGCGCCTTGGTCGAGCAACTGCGTGCGCACGGCCGGCTCGGCCAGCACGGTGTTGAGCGCTTTGTTGAGCTTGTCGATGATGGCACGCGGTGTTTTGGCCGGCACCAGCATGGCGTACCAGGAGTCGACCTCAAAGTCGGGCACGCCGGCCTCTTGCATGGTGGGCACGTCCGGGAAAGCCGGGCTGCGCTTGACGGTGGAGACCGCCAGCGCGTGCAACTTGCCAGCCTTGACTTGCGCGGCAGCGGCCGGAATCGAGACCCAAAGAAGCGGCACCTGCCCACCCATCACGTCGGTAACGGCCGGGCCGCCGCCCCGGTAGGGGATGTGCGCCATCTTGGCGCCGGTGCGCAAGACCATCAGCTCGCCGGCCAAATGCCCGGGCGAGCCATTGCCCACCGAGGCAAACGAAAATTTATCCGGCGCAGCCTTGGCCTGGGCCACCAGATCGGCCACCGAGCGCACCTGCAGGCTTGGCGTTGCGGCCAGCAACTGCGGCAGCGAGGCGACCAGGCCTACCGGCTCAAAGTCTTTGATGGTGTCATACGGCAGCTTGAGGAAGATGGCCGGGTTGATGGTGTGCGAGCTCAGGGTAAAGAGCACGGTGTAGCCGTCGGGCGCCGCCTTGGCAGCGATATCGGTGCCCAGCGAACCGCCGGCGCCGCCCCGGTTTTCGATCACGATGCTTTGGCCCAGCACCGCCTGCAAGCGCGGCTGCACAATGCGCGCCACCACGTCGGTGCCGCCACCGGGCGGGTAAGGCACGACAAAGCGGATGGGTTTGTCGGGGTAAGCGGCCTGGGCCTGGGCGGCCAGCGGCGCGGCCAAGGCGAAAACGGCGGCGCAAGCCAGCGCCCAAACAGCGCGGGGACGGGCGAAGCCGACGGGGCGGAAAAACGTGTACATGGTCTGTCTCCTTCTTGGTGGTTTGTGGGATCGCTGCCCAGCGCAGATTGTGCACCGCTGCGCAAAACCCGACAGGCGCCCAGCGCCCGCGCATGGCACGGCGCTTGCGTACTGAGCCATCAAGCCGCAGCAAAGCACCCGCAAGGGGGCAGAACGTCGCGGTTCCGACAGATTGCCACCCATTTTTGCCAGGAAAACCGCCATGACCGCCCGACTGCTCACCCTCGCTGTATCGACCACTACCGGCCGCTGGGCCCGGGCCACGGCGCTGGCCTGGGGCGTGTGTGCCGCCGGCCTGCAGTGCGGCGCTTGGGCGGCCAGCGCCCCAGCACTCAACCTGGCGGGCCTCAAAGCCAGCCACAGCTACACCCCCAGCCTGGGCGAGAGCCTGGAGCGTATCGTCAGCAAAACCATGCCCAACAGCCCGCTGCGCGCCGAGCTGCTGACCCAGGCCTTTGTGACGCTAAACCCGCAGGCCTTTGGCAAAACCGCCCCGCTGCGCACCCTGGGCACGGCCGCGCTGCAAGTGCCCAACCACAACCAGCTGATGCACATCGCCCTGGCCAGCACCAGCGAGGCGCAGCAAGCACTGGCCACCAAAGCCGCCCCCACCCCCGAGCGCCGGGAAAACTGGGTGCGCTATGCCGGCGGCCCCATCAAAACACCGGCCCCGGCCGACGCCAGCACCGACGAACGCCGCCACTGGGTGCGCTACCTGGGCGGCACCCTGGCGCGGGCCTTTAGCGACAGCCCCGCCCGCGCGGAAACCCAGGCCTGGGTGCAATACCCCTCAGTGGCGCGCGCCGCACCCGCGCCCGCCGCCCTGCCAGAGTCGCGCACAGACACCAGCAAATGGGTGCGCTATGTGGCCAACCGCATCTACCCGCAGCAGCAGTTCGCCCAACTGTTTGATTAAGGCTGAACCGGTAAAGCGGCTACGGAGCCGCCCAGCGCCAGTACGGATGCCCTAGGCGCTGAAGGACTCTCCAAGGCGCTCCCAGGCGCTCAAACTTGTTTCAATAGTTGTGGTTATTGACAAATTTGCATAAATAATTGTTTTTTTGGGCATAATTTGCAACTTGATGAATTCAATCGAGTTGCCCCGTGCCTCCCCGTCTGCCCGTTTTCGCTAAGCGATTGCGCTACGCGCCAGGCAGCCGTGCGGCATCGCGCAGGGTACAGGGCGGTTTTAAGCTGTTGGAGTTGGCGGTGACGCTGACCATCATGTCGGTGCTGGCCAGTGTGGGCATGTCCAACTGGTCGGGGCTGACCGAAAAAGAAGCGGTTAAAGGCCATACCAATGCCCTGCTTGGCGCGATGCGCTTTGCCCGCTCCGAAGCCATCAAAAAAAACGCCCCGGTGGTCATTTGCCCGCGTGACCTGGCCGCTGGCGGCACCCGTTGCAATACAGCCAGCGGCGCGGGATGGGAAGCGGGCTGGCTCGTCTTTACCGAGCAAAGCAGCCCCCCGAACTACGTGTATGACAGCAGCACAGACACCTTGCTGAAAGAAGAAGGCAAGCTCTCGAGCAGCGGCGGCATCACGATGCGTAACGGCATTATTGTCAGCGACCGCATCGTTTATCGGAGCAGCGGCATCTTGCTGCAAGGCGCCTCGAACATCAAATTTTTGCCCGTTTCGCAAAATGAAACACGCGGCTCTATGGTCTGCATTTCGATGCAGGGCCGCGCCCGTGTGATTGGCGCAGCAGATTCATGCTAACGCGCTACGCCCCACGCTCCCGCCAACGCGGCATGGCCCTGATCGAGGTGCTGGCCGCCATGCTGATTACCGCCTTTGGCTTGACGGCAATCAGCCTGTTACTGGTCGCCACCATGCAGTACGGCAAGATAGCGCAGTTCCAAACCACGGCGCAGCAACTGGCCGCCGGCTATGCCGAGCAAATGCGTGCCAACCCAGAAGGCTTTACCGCTGGCCTGTACGACAAAACCAGCAGGTACGGCGCCAGCACCGGGGCGCTGGCCGTAACCGGTTGCGTCGACGCCAGCGAATGCACGGCTAGCGAGCTGGCCGCCATCGACGCCGCGCAGTGGCTCAACAAACTGCGGGCCAATCTGCCCGGCGGCGATGCCTATGTCAAGCGCAGCGGCAATGCGGCCGACATCTGGGTGATGTGGCTGGAGCCGGGCACGCAGTCGGGCCTGGACACTTTGGCACTGGGCGGTGCCACCTGTCCTTCGGTCGCGCTGCCGGCAAGCGGAAGTACTCCGCGCTGCTACTTTTTGCGGGTATGGCTATGAACCGTCCGCAACACAGGCCTGCGCACCAAGGCGGCTTTAGTTTGGTCGAATTGCTGGTGTCCATGACGCTGGGCCTGGTGATGCTGGGCGCACTGGTGGCCCTGTTTGGCACCAGCTTGCAAACCAACAGCCAAACCAGCACCAGCGCCCAGATGACCGAAGAAGGCGGCTTGGCGCTGGAGTTTTTGGTGCGCTATGTGCGCATGGCCGGTTTTAGCCCGCCATTGGTCAATGCGTCGGGCGCTACGGTGCTGGTCCATGGTATCCAAACCCAAGCTAAAGAAAGTCATTTTGTTGGCGCGGGCGTGCGGGGTTGTGATACGGGTTTTGTCGATGCAAGCGCTGCTTGGGGTAGCCTGAGCTGCAAAGCGAGCGGCAGCCCGGCCATTGCTTTGCGCTTTCAGGGCGACCTTGCCAATACCGAGCCCAGCAGCGCCAACAAGCCCACGGATTGCCTGGCACAGGCTATTACCACCACCACCTCTGACTACGACGAAACCCAGCAAGTCACCCTCGTCGAAGCGCGCTTTACCGTCAACGCCAAGGCCGAGTTGGTCTGCGGCGGCAATGGGAACCTCTTTGTTGCGCAACCTTTGTTTAGCAACATCGAGGGCTTGCGTTTGCGCTATGGCCTGGCCGCCGATGGCCGCGCCACCCAGGTGCTGCGCTATGTGGACGCTGCCACGGTAGACAGCTTGACGCTGGACGCCGCCATCACCAACGAGACAGAAAAAGCCAACCTGCGCTGGGCGCGGGTGGTCAGCGTGAAAATTTGCATGCAGGTGCGCGCCAGCACACCGGACCAAAGCCAGCCCATGCCCTATGTGGACTGCGACGAGCAAACCATCACCCCCACCGACAAATATTTGCGCCGCAGCATCAGCACCGTGGTGACGCTGCGCAACCGCTCGGCCCTGGTCCAATGAAGCCGCACCGACTATCTCCCCCCGCAGCAGCGCAGCAAGGCTTTGTGCTCATTTTGGCGCTCATCATGCTAGTGGTGCTGTCGGCAGCGGCGGCCTGGGCGGCCAAGGCGGCGATTTCGGGCGAGCAAATTGCCAACAACTTGCGCACCGTGACCACCGCCCAGCAAAGCGCCGAAATGGCGCTGCGCTATTGCGAAAACCAGATGCTCGCCCTCAATCCGGCAAGCCTGAGCGTCAATATGGATGGCTCTACCGAGCCCGACAAATGGAAAACCCGCAGCAACTGGGAAACCTTGGCCAACACCCTGCCGGCCAGCGTGACCAACTCGACCGACAGCGCCGGCATCAGCATGACCCTGGCCCCGAAATGCATGGTCGAGGAGCTGCGCCTGGCGCAGTCGGACATGCAAAGCGCGCAGGCCTACCTGATTACCGCGCGCGGCTTCAGCCCCGACTACACGGCAGACGCCAACGGAAAAACCAAGACGGGCACAGAAGTGTGGGTGCAATCGAGCTTGCGCTTTTAAAAGGAGATGTCTATGGACTTCTACAAATCACTGAAAAATACGGTGCGCAATGTATTGGCGGGCGCCACGCTGCTCGCCAGCCTGGGGGCACAAGCACAAGCTGTTTGGGACGTGGCAGACACGCCTTTGCTGGGTGGCGACAACCTGGTGGCACCCAATTTGATCTTCATGTTTGACGACTCGGCCTCGATGACCGGCTTCTATGGGGGCCAATATCCCTATTGCATGGATGCGTACAACCTTATCCCGCGGTTCTACGGACGGACCACGGCGTACCCTTACCTAGCTGCAAACTGGACGTCCTGGCTGTGGAGAAACTGCAGCTTGTACGGCAGCAACCAAAAAACGCCTTTTGATTTCAGCACCTACGCCAATTATGCAGATCCAAGCCGCCTGTCAGGCACTGATAGGGACCTGCGAACCTTGGCAACCTACTCCTATACCTTCAACCCGCTGTACTACAACCCCAATGTGCGCTACGTGCCCTGGCCGGGCATGCCCAATTCGAACCCCGCAGCCGCAAGGCCCTTGGCCACCGATCCAACCGCGCCGGCCACAAGCGCCTTCAACCTGATTAACAATGCACCCTTAAAGCGCAGAGCGGTAGGCGGCCAAATGCGGGTTACTTACGATGATGCCAACGGCAACATCGTGGCATTTCCACCCGAATTTCCCTCAACTTTTCTTTCCAATAACGTCACCGCAAATATTCCGACGGGCTACATCACGGATACACGCATTGCACCTACTTATGGGCCGTGGGGTGGAATTATTCATGATGTCTTTACAGATACCTACACGTCAAGTTCTCCACCCTTCGCCCGAGTAGATACTGCGGTTAACACCATCAGCCCCTTCTTCTTGGCACAGTACACGCAGTTCACAGGTGACCCGTGGATCGACGCCGACGTGCGAGATATGAACAAGTACGTGACCGTCAAAATTGACCAACCGGCAAGTGCAATTCCGGTGGGCAACACCAGCTATCCGCCAGACCCCGCTGTCAAAAGTATCAATCGCACCGACTGCGTCACCCTCACGAACAAATGCACCTTGACGGAAGAGCAAACCAATTTTGCCAATTGGTTTAGCTACTACAAGACCAAGCGCGGCATGGCCATCGGCACGGTGGCCCAAGCCTTTTCCAACCTGCCGGGCAACTTTCGGGTCGGCTGGGGGCAACTCAGCCAGGGTAACAAATCGATCGACGGAGTGACGTCCCCATACTTGGTGCAGGGTGTGCGCCGCTGGGACCAAACCGTAACGCTCAACGGGAAAACCCAAACCACCTCGCAACACTTTATGGACTGGATCGCCCAAATTGGCACCGCAGGGACAACGAACTTACGCGAGGAGTTGGAAGCCGTAGGCAAGTACTTTCAAAGACCCGACAACGCAGGCCCCTGGGGCAACAGCCCGGGTAACGCGGCCGACAACACCGCCCAGCTCAGTTGCCGGCGCAATTACCACGTGGCAGTGACTGATGGCGGATGGACTACCAATGCCCTGGCCAACCCACGCGGCAACGTGGACGGGACCAACCAGGGTGGCAACTACATTGCAACAAGGCCCTATTCAGACGCATGGTCCGACACCTTGGCCGATATTTCCATGTACTACTGGGCTAATGACCTGCGCCCCGACCTGGCCGACACGGTCAACGGCACGCCCACCGACCCAGCCAACTGGCAGCACCTGACCAACTACTACCTGATGCTCAATTTGTCCAAGTCCATCGACGGCGACTCGGCCGCCGATATACAAGCATTGACCAATGGCACCAAAAGCTGGCCTAACCCCCTCGCTCTCCCGACCAATGAAGCGAACAGGATTGACGATACGCTGCACGCCGCCCTCAACAGCCGGGGCAAGTTATTCCGTGTTACCGGGCCCGAATCGGTGGTCAATGCGATAACCAGCATCCAGCGCGATATGAGCAATTCCCGCGGGGGGAGCGATGCCCAGGTGCAGGTTTCGGGGCAGTACCTGACCGCCAACTCCACAAAGTTTAAGCCAGCCTACACCACCATTCCTTGGGGTGGTGATCTGGTGGCTATCAACCTCACTGCAGACGGCGCCGAAGGGGCGCAAGCATGGAGCGCTACCGACCGCTTGCGCGTGAACCTGCCTATCAATCGAAAAATTTTTACCCTTTCGGGTGGTGTCGGTGTGCCATTTTCCAAAAGCACGCTACCCACAAGCTTTGCGGGCGTAACCCAGACAGATTCCGAATTAGAGCGTTTGGCCAACTACGTGCGCGGCGACCGCAGCCTAGAGGGCCAGGGCTTTCGCTACCGTGGCAGTGCGCTGGGCGACATCATCAACTCCAGCCCTTTGCTCGTGGGCTCAACGCTTGATTCGCAATACGACCTGTACGCTGGCAGCCAAACGGTGCCGCTGGATGGTAAGTCCAGCTACCGCACATTTCTGACCGCCAAGCAAGCGCGGTCCGAGCGGGTCTTTGTCGGCGCCAACGATGGCATGCTGCATGCGTTTAACGCCAGCACGGGTGATGAAGATTTCGCCTACATCCCCAGCACTTTGCGCGACAAGTTTTTCAACTTCGCCAGCCCCACGTATTCGCACAGTTACTTTGTGGATGGGCAACTTACCGAGCTCGATGCCTACGGCGCGGTCACTGGCGATGCCACGAGCCGTTGGCGCAACCTGGTGGTTGGCAGCACGGGTGCGGGCGCCAAGACGGTGTTCGCCATCACCGTGCCCACAGGCGCTGGCGCAGCCGCCCCTGCTGCGACCGATATTCGCTGGGAAATCAGCCAAAGCACCACTGGCTTTTCGGAGCTGGGATATACCTTGTCCAAGTTCGAGGCCGGACTGATGCGCAATGGCCAATACGCCGCGCTGATCAACAACGGCTACGCCAGCGCGAGCGGCAAAGCAAGCCTGTTCGTCGTCAATGCGCTCACGGGTGCGCTGATCCGCCATATCGACACCGGCGTGGGCGCGAACACCGTAGCCGACAAAAATGGCCTGGGCGGGGTGCGGGTGGTTCGCAATGCCTCGCGCGAGATCGTCGCCGCCTATGCGGGCGATCTGAAAGGCAATTTGTGGAAATTTGACCTGTCGGACTCGATCAGCGCCAACTGGAACTTGGCTTTCACGCCCAATGTGGCGAAAAAGCCCTTGTTCAAAGCGTCGCTCCCTATCACGGCCGCGCCGGGGCTGATTACCAACCCCTTAGGCGGACTGATGGTGATTTTCGGCACCGGAAAAATGTTTGAAAGCGCCGACACGGGCACCACCGACCGCGGGTACATCTACAGCGTCTGGGACAAAGACGCGGTCGGCGCCAGCGCCCTTGCCAGCAGTAATAACCTGTCCAACAGCAACAACCTCGTGGAGCAAACCCTCACCGCTACCCCTGTCACGCAGCCCGACGGCAGCGTCAAAACCTTTTACACCGTCTCCAACAACCGGGTGGATTACGGGAGCAAACGAGGTTGGTTTGCCCAACTGGCTGGCAGTGAACGCGTGATATACGACCCCCAGGCAGCTTTGGGACGTATTTATGTAGAAAGCGTGGCCCGCCGGGCCGCAGCAGCAAACGATGAGCTTACCTGCAACCCCAGCAGCTTTGACCTCAATGGCTATGTGCTGGACCCTTTTACCGGCAGCTATAACCCCGCGCGTCCCACGCTCGATACCAGCGGGGATGGCGTTATCAATCGCAGCGACACCCTCGCGGTGGTCGGCTACAAAACGCCCACCATTTCGCGCGCCAGCGTGACCCAGCCCAAAGTGGCGGGTAGCAAGGGCGTGCTGGTGACCGCCACCGACCAAAAAGCCTTCAACGGCAACCAAGCGCTGGTGCGCCGCAGTTGGCGCCATATCGTGACGCCACCGTGAGCGCACTGCAGAGCCGGCATTTGTCCACCCACCACCCCAAGGAGCACGGTCGATGACCCAACGCGGATTTACCCTGGTAGAGCTCATGGTGGTGCTGGCCATCGTGATGACGATTGCCGCCATCGCCATGCCTAGCTATACCGAAAACATCCAGCAATCCAAGCGCGCCGAAGCCAAAGCGCAGCTGTTAGAGGCGGCGCAGTACATGCAGCGCTTTTACTCGCAGAACGACAGCTACGCGCAAAACCGTGCCGGTACCGCAGTGACCGTCCCCGATGCGCTGGTACGCGTGCCGCGTACCGCTGCCGCCGGTAGCCAAAACTACAGCATTGGCTTTGCCACGCCAGCGCCCACAACCGCTACCTTCACGCTGCAAGCGGCGCCCCGCGTGGACGGCAGCATGGCCGGTGACAAGTGCGGCACCTTTACGCTCACCCAGGCGGGGCAACGCGGCGTGGCGGGCAACGCGGCAGGCACTACGGCCGATAGCTGCTGGAAGTAAGGGCCTTGCCCAAGGCCAACGTACCCACGATATCGGCCAGCGCCTGGGCCGGGCTTTGTTGCTCCAGATCGAGCACCACGCTGCGCCCAAAAAACGCGCTCAGGTCCAGCCCCAAGCCGATACCGCGCAGCGCGACTGCGCCCTCGCGCTCGATGCGCCGGGCGCTGTGCAGCAAGTCGCGGTCCAGGTAGTGGCTGTCATTGGCCAACACGGTGGCGCCATCCATGGGGCTGCCGTCCGAGAACACCAAGAGGTAGCGGCGCTCTACCTCCAGCGCCTGCAGGCGCGCAGCGGCCCAGCGCAGCGCTTCGCCGTCCACGCACTCGCGAAACAGCTCGGGCTTGAGCAGCGCCGCTAGGCCGTGGCGTGATCGGCGCCAAGGGCGTGCGTTGTCCTTGAAAACGATGTGGCACAGCTCATTGAGCCTGCCGGGCTGGGCGGGTTTGCCTTGGCGGCGCCAGTCGCGCAGGGCGCGCCCGCCGTTCCAGGCGCCGGTGGTGTAGCCCAGCACCTCGGTCTGGGCGCCGGCCATCTCTAGCGCGCGCACCAAGACATCGAGCAGCGGCGCCAGGCGCTCCATGTGCTGCTTCATGGAGCCCGAACAATCGATGAGCAGCGCCAGCGCCACATCGGCGCGCGGCGCGCTGTGCGGCAGGCGAAACAAGCGCCGCTCGGCCGGTGCGGCCACCAGCTGCGCCAAGCGCCGCCCATCAATGTGGCCGCTTTCTTGCCCGCTGTCCCAGCCGTCTATGGCCGGGCGGGCCAGCAGGGCTTGCAGGCGGCGCGCCCACTGCGTTGGGCTGATGGCGCGCTGGCGCACCGCCGCGTCCAGCGTGGCGCGCAGCTCTTGCAACTGCGCCGGGCGCACCAGGTCTTGCGCGGCCACTTCTTTGTCGTACTGGGTGGTGAAAACGCGATAGCTGGGCGGCGCCTGCGCAGCACTGTCGCGCGCCAGCAAGGCGCTGGCCCAGCCACTGTCCTCGCTGGCCTCAAAGTCCACCCAGATTTGCAGCCAGGCGTCTTCGTCGTCGGGCTCGTCAGGGGCGGTGTTTTTGTCTTGTGCGGCCTGGGTCTTAGCGCTCTCGCTCAGGGCAGCCACGATGGCGGCAATGGCCAGCGCGTGCTTGGCGTACGCGGCCTGGTCGTGGCGGCTGCGGCGCAAGGCGGCCAGGGCGTGGCCGATGTGCGGCGCTAGCCCAAAGCGGGTGGCCTCGAGCATGTCTTGCAGCGCCTCGTCCATAGGCTCGCCGGTCACGCGCGCGCGGCCCACCTGCGCCACGGTTAGCAACAGCAGGCCTTGCGCCGACTCGTGCAGGCGCGCCGTCACAAAAGCCTCTGACCAGGCGCTAAAGCGCGCGTGCAGATTGCGGCGTACGCCAGGCCAAGTGTCGGGCACCAAAGATTCGACACGGTATTGCTCCAGCACATCAAACACCCGGCGCGCCATGGGGAGGGCCGGGCGCAACTGGCGGTGCAGCTGCGCATCGCTGTAGCGCAGGCGCAGCGCCGTGCCGTCGGCAGCGCCCCGGCCATCGGCGAGGGCGGCGTGCGTGATGTGCTCGGCGTGATGGGGGCGCGCGCTGTGCTGGCTGGCGCTAGGCTCTGCGGCTATCGCAGGTAAGTGCAAAGCCGTTTGCGGATGCAAGTGCGGCGCAAAGCTAGGCAACTGTTGCGTGCCGGCAAACCAGTGGTTGGCGCGGCGCTGCACGTCGACGCGCGCGCTCAGGGCGCGCAAGGTGGCGGCGCACAAGGCGTCAAGCCGCTGCTGGCGGCGCACCTGCGCTTGCACCGAGTCGTGAGCGGCCTCGGCCATGCTGCGCTCAGGCGGCGGGGAACAGCGGGCGGTCGAAGCAGCGCTGGAAGTATTCGGCCACCAGCGGCTGCTCGGCCTCGTCACATTTGTTGGCAAACGACAGACGCAAGGCGGTGGCCAGGTCGCCAAAGATCTGCAGGTTTTCGGCCCAGCTGATGACGGTGCGCGGCGACATCAGCGCCGATACGTCGCCAGCGGCAAAGCCTTTGCGCGTGAGGTCGGCCAAGGCCACCATCTGCGCCAGCACCTGGGGCTGCGCCGCCATGGCGGGTACGCGCGCAGCCACGATGGCGGCCTCTTGGTCGGCGGGCAAATAATTGAGCGCAGCCACCACGTCCCAACGGTCAAGCTGCGCATGGTTCAGGCGCTGGGCGCCGAAGTACAGGCCGTTGAGGTTGCCTTGGCCAATGGTGTTGCTGGTGGCAAACAGACGAAACTGCGCATGCGGGCGGATGACCCGGTTTTGGTCGAGCAAGGTGAAGTGGCCGTCGCGCTCGAGCACGCGCTGGATGACAAACATGACGTCGGGCCGGCCCGCGTCGTATTCGTCAAAGATCAGCGCCACCGGACGCTGCAAAGCCCAGGGCACGATGCCTTCTTGAAACTCGGTGACTTGCTGGCCTTCGCGCAGCACCACGGCGTCGCGGCCCACCAGGTCCAGGCGGCTGATGTGGCCATCCAGGTTGACCCTCACGCAGGGCCAGTTGAGCCGCGCGGCCACTTGCTCGATGTGCGTGGACTTGCCGGTGCCGTGCATGCCTTGGAGCAGCACGCGCCGGTTGTGCGCAAAGCCGGCCAGCAAGGCCAGCGTGACGTCGGTGTTGAAGCGGTAGGCCGCGTCCACCTCGGGCACCAGCTCGGCTGGGGCGCTGAAGGCGGGCACCTGCAAGTCGCTGTCGATACCAAACACCGTGCGCACCGAAACGCGGTGCAAAGAGGGTGAGGCGGGCAGGGTCATGGTGGGCAAAGGGCTTAAGCGCGCGCTGCGGCACTGGAAGCGGTCAGCGGGGTTGCGTCGGCCTCTATCTGGCTTAAGGCCAGGGCGGCTTTTTGCAGGGCGGGCAGCAGGGCCAGGGCTTTGTCGGCGGTCATGCGCATCATGGGCGCTTGGACGGCGATGCACAGGTTGGAGCGCCCGCCCGGCGCGGGCACGCCTACCGCCACGCACAAAAGGCCAGGCAAAAATTCTTCGTTGTCCAAGGCAAAGCCTTGGCGCTTGACGCTGCGGATTTCGGCCTCCAGGGCTTCGGGCTGCGTCAGGGTTTTGGGCGTGTAGGCCTCTAGCGGGGCGTGCGCCAGCAGGCGCTGGCGCTGGGCCGGCGTCATCTGGCTTAAAAAGATTTTTCCGCTGGCCGAGCAATGCACGGGCACGCGCGAGCCGGGGTGCAAATAAAAGCGCAGCGGTGCGGGCGTCTCCACCCGGTCCAAATAAATCACCTCGCTGCCGCTGAGCGCGGTAAGGTTGCAGCTTTCACCCACGTCGCTGACCAGTTTGCGTAGCACCGCATGGCGCGCGCCATGGGCGGTGTCGTTGAGCAGCAGGTTTTCGGCCAGTCGGCGCAAGCGCAGGCCGGTGCCGTACAAGCGCCCGTCGCCGCTGCGGCTAAGCAAATGCGCGGCCTCCAGTTGCTGCAGCATGCGATGCAAGGTGGGCTTGGGCAATGCGGTTTCGTCCGCCAGGCTTTGGAGGGAGAAATACTGGTCTTTGGAAGCGATCACCTCCAAGAGCGCGAACAGGCGCAAGGTGGGCGTATCTCCGTTGATTTCCGGGGGAAGCGCGGGGGACAAGGCGGTGAGCGTAGGCATGGCCGGATGATAGCGCAATCTTGTTTAAATATCAATAAACGGAACTTTTTGTTTCGAATACTAGAATTTTTATTGCGCCGATGCCTATTTTTCGCTATAGTCCACTCAAATTCCGGTTTCCGGAATGGTTTGTACCATAAGCCAGTCTTTTTGGTGCAATGCAGCAAATTTTTATCTAGGAGAAGTTTTCATGCCCCAAGCCCCCCAAGACAACCGCACCGTCGTGAGCGGTGTGCAAAAAATGACGCCTTCCGAGGCTTTTGTCGAGACCATGGTCGCCAATGGCGTGACCGATATTTTTGGCATCATGGGCTCGGCGTTTATGGACGCCATGGACATCTTCGCCCCCGCCGGTATCCGTCTGGTGCCGGTAGTGCATGAGCAAGGCGCAGGCCACATGGCCGACGGTTATGCCCGCGTCTCGGGCCGCCATGGCGTGGTGATCGGGCAAAACGGCCCTGGCATCAGCAACTGCGTGACCGCCATTGCAGCCGCCTATTGGTCGCACAGCCCGGTGGTCATGATCACGCCCGAGACCGGCACCATGGGCATGGGCCTGGGCGGCTTCCAAGAGGCGCACCAGCTGCCGATGTTCCAGGAGTTCACCAAATACCAGGGCCATGTGAACAACCCCAAGCGCATGGCCGAGTACACCGGCCGCTGCTTTGACCGCGCCATGTCAGAGATGGGCCCGACACAGCTCAATATCCCGCGCGACTACTTTTACGGCGAAATCCAGTGCGAAATCCCCAAACCCATGCGCGTGGAGCGCGGCCATGGTGGCGAAAACAGCCTGACAGCGGCGGTGGAAATGCTGGCGCACGCCAAGTTCCCGGTCATCTTGTCCGGCGGCGGCGTGGTGATGGGCGACGCGGTGGCCGAATGCGTGGCCTTGGCCGAGCGCCTGGGCGCGCCGGTGGCCAATGGCTATTTGCGCAACGACTCCTTCCCTGCCAGCCACCCGCTGTGGGCCGGCCCGCTGGGCTACCAGGGCTCTAAAGCGGCGATGAAGTTGATCGCGCAGGCAGACGTGGTCATCGCGCTGGGCTCGCGCATGGGCCCGTTTGGCACCCTGCCCCAGCACGGCATGGACTACTGGCCCAAAGACGCCAAGATCATCCAGGTGGAGGCCGACCACACTAATTTAGGGCTGGTCAAGAAAATCACCGTGGGCATCCATGGCGACGCCAAAGCGGTAGCCAAAGAGTTGCTGCGCCGCTTAAGCAGCATGACGCTGGCCAGCGATGCGACCAAAGCGCAGCGCGCCGCCACTATTGCCACCGAGAAAGCCGCCTGGGAAAAAGAGCTGGACAGCTGGACACACGAGCGCGACGCCTACAGCCTGGACATGATTGACGAAGCCAAAGGCGAACGCACACCCACCGGCGGCACGTATTTGCATCCGCGACAGGTGCTGCGCGAACTGGAAAAAGCCATGCCCCCGCGGGTGATGGTGTCCACTGACATCGGCAATATCAACGCGGTGGCCAACAGCTATTTGCGCTTTGACGAGCCACGCAGCTTTTTCGCGCCCATGAGCTTTGGTAACTGCGGCTACTCGCTGCCCACCATGATCGGTGCCAAAGCCGCCGCCATGGACCGCCCCGCAGTAGCCTACGCGGGTGATGGCGCTTGGGGCATGAGCATGTCAGAACTCATGACGGCTGTGCGCCACGACATTCCGGTCACCGCCGTGGTTTTCCACAACCGCCAATGGGGCGCAGAAAAGAAAAACCAGGTGGACTTTTACAACCGCCGCTTTGTGGCCGGCGAATTGGAAAGCGAAAGCTTTGCAGGTATTGCAATTGCCATGGGTGCAGAAGGCATCGTGGTGGACAAGCTCGAAGACGTGGGTCCCGCTTTCAAGCGCGCTATCGACATGCAAATGAAGGAAGGCAAAACCTGTGTCATCGAGATCATGTGCACCCGCGAATTGGGCGACCCCTTCCGCCGCGACGCGCTGTCTAAACCGGTGCGCTTTTTGGACAAGTACAAGGACTACGTTTAAAGCGCGCAGCGTCCATACCGGGCGGCAACATGGATTACGCACATCCGCGATTGCAAGCGCTGATGGCCCGCGCGATAGCGCAGGCTGGCAACAGCCCGGACGCGCTGGGCCTGGTCTGTCCCTGCGATGCGCTGGCCCTGGATGCAGCGCGGCGCATCCAAGACAGCGGCATGGGGCGCCCGCTGCTGATTGGCCCGGCGTCGTTGATTGCCGCTGCTGCGGATGCGGCGCAAGTGGATGTGCGCGATTTCGAACTAATCGACAGCGGTGGCGCTGCGCCAGATGCGGCCTTGCGTGCCTGCACCTTGGCGCGCAATGGCGATGTGCGCGCCTTGATGAAAGGCTCGCTGCATACCGATGAGCTGATGACCGCAGTGGTAAACAAAGATACCGGCTTACGCGGCAGCAGCCGCATTAGCCACGCTTTTGTGTTTGACCTACCGCGCTACCACAAGCTTTTGGCGCTGGCCGATTGCGTGGTGAATATCGCGCCGGACCTGAAAACTAAAAAAGACATTGTGGGCAATGCGGTGGCCTTGCTGCACAAGCTCGGTATCGCCCAGCCCAAGGTCGGCATCGTGGCCGCCGTAGAGGTGGTGAACCCCTCGATTCCTGCCACGCTCGATGCCCAGGCTTTGGTGGAGATGGCGCTCGCGGGTGCTTGGCCAGGTGCCATCGTGGAAGGGCCATTTGGTTTTGACAATGCGTTTTCTGCCGAAGCTGCACGCATCAAAAAAATCGAGTCGCAAGTAGCCGGTGATGCGGACCTGCTCCTCATGCCGGATCTGAACGCCGGCAATATGCTGTACAAAAGTTTTAACTATGTGGGAGGCGGCGACTGCGCGGGATTGGTGCTGGGCGCGCGTGTGCCTATCGTGCTCACGTCGCGCGCCGATTCGCTGCAATCGCGCATGGCCTCGGTGGCGCTGGCGGTACTCGCGGCTGCGCCGGGCTAGCACCGTAATAAAAGTATGCGGCAAACGCAAACCCGATAACAAAAAGAGACAAGCACCATGTTTAAATTTTTGTCCTCCGAGCCCCTGCACCAGCCGCTCGATGCACCCACACCGGTCGATGAGACCACCATCAAATGCACCACCTGCTATATGTGCGCCTGCCGCTGCGGCATACGCGTGCATTTGCGCGAAGGTGAAGACGGCCCTGAGGTGCGCTATATCGATGGCAACCCGAACCACCCGCTCAACCAAGGCGTGATTTGCGCCAAAGGCGCGTCGGGCATCATGAAGCAAAAATCGCCTGCGCGCCTCACGCAACCGCTCCTGCGCAAAGCAGGCAGCGCGCGCGGTGCTGCCGAGTTTGAAGCCATCAGCTGGGAGCGCGCCTACGAGCTCTTAACCACGCGCCTGGCGCATATCCGCGCTACCGATCCCAAGAAATTTGCGCTGTTCACGGGCCGCGACCAAATGCAGGCGCTCACCGGTTTGTTCGCCCGCCAGTTCGGTACGCCCAACTACGCAGCGCATGGCGGCTTTTGCTCGGTCAATATGGCGGCGGGCATGATTTACAGCGTGGGCGGCAGCTTTTGGGAATTTGGCGGGCCGGACTTGGAGCGCGCCAAAGTGTTTGTGATGATAGGCACCGCCGAAGACCACCACAGCAATCCCATGAAGATTGCGATCTCCAAATTCAAGCGCGAGGGCGGACGCTTTATCTCGATCAACCCGGTGCGCACCGGCTACTCGGCCATTGCGGACGAATGGATTCCTATCAAGCCCGGCACCGATGGCGCGCTCTTGATGGCGCTCTTGCATGAGCTGATTCGCACCGACACGCTGGACCATGCCTTGTTAAAGCGCTTCACCAATGCACCGCAATTGGTCGTGCTAGACGAGGGCCCACGAGAAGGCTTGTTTGCCTTTGACCCCAACCCGGAAAAAGGCCCGCCCGGCGATGGCCGCAATCCGCACAACAAACTGATTTTTGACAAGGCCAGCGGGCAGGTTTTAAACGCCTACCCTGAAGGCATTGCCGACGGCTGCGACCCGGCCCTAGAAGGGCGCTACACGCTGGCAGACGGAACGCGGGTGGCGCCCTCGTTTCAGTTGCTGCGCGATCGTGTGGCTAGCTGCACGCCCGAGTGGGCTGCAACGATTACCGGCATAGCCGCCGAGCGCATCGTGGCGCTGGCGCAAGAGATGGGGCATGCGGCCCTCCAGCAAGCCTTTGAATTGCCCATCCCCTGGACCGATGCTTGGGGCAAGCTGCACCCCACTACGCAAGCGCGGCCCTTGGCTTTCCATGCCATGCGCGGGCTGGCGGCGCACTCGAACGGCTTTCAGACGGTGCGCGCCTTGGCGGTGCTGATGAGCGTGCTGGGCACCATCGACGCACCCGGCGGCTTTCGGCACAAAGCGCCCTACCCGCGCCACATCGTGCCCAATTACCGCGCCTTCAATTCGCCCGAAATGATCCAGCCCAACACGCCGCTCAACGCGGCGCCGCTGGGATTCCCGGCGCACCCCGATGAGCTAGCCATCAACCCGGACGGCTCGCCGATCCGCATCGACCATGCCTTCTCGTGGGAGCATCCGCTGTCGGCTCACGGCGTGATGCACAACGTGATTACCAATGCGACGCGTGGCGACCCTTACCGCATCGACACGCTGCTCATGTTCATGGCCAATATGGCCTGGAACAGCACCATGAACACCATGGCGATCCGCGAGATGCTCAACCGCAAAGACGAGCAGGGCGAGTTCATGATTCCCTTTGTGGTGGTCTGCGATGCTTTCCAAAGCGAGACCGTGGCCTTTGCCGATTTGGTGCTACCCGACACCACGTATTTGGAACGCCATGACGTGATGGGCATGCTGGACCGCCCTATTTCCGAATTTGACGGGCCGGTGGATTCGGTGCGCGTGCCGGTGGTCAAGCCGCTGGGCGAGTGCAAACCTTTTCAGGAGGTGTTGATTGAGCTGGCCGGACGCTTGAAGTTTCCAGCTTTCACTACCGCAGAAGGCGGACGCAAGTTCACGGGCTATCCGGACTTTGTGGTGAACTTTCAGCCGCAGCCGGGTATTGGTTTTTTGATGGGTTGGCGCGGCAAAAACGGCGACGAGCATTTGCGCGGCGAGCCCAACCCCAAGCAGTGGGAAGCCTACGAGCAAAACAACTGCGTGTTCCAGTACCACATGCCAAAGACCATGCACTACATGCGCAACTGGAACCGCGAGTACCTGGACTTTGCCAAAGAAAAAGGCTGGCGCCAGAAGAACGACCCGGTGCAATTGGCGATTTACTCCGACACGCTTCAATCCTTCCGCTTGGCTGCGCAAGGCAAAGCCGAGGGCCGCCAGCCGCCCGAGCATTTGCGCGAACGCATTGACACCTATTTCGACCCGCTGCCCTTTTGGTACGCGCCCCTGGAAGATGCCGCCACCGACCTGGGCAGCTACCCGCTCAACGCCATCACCCAGCGGCCCATGGCCATGTACCACTCCTGGGATTCGCAAAACGCGTGGTTACGCCAGATTCACAGCCACAACTACCTCAACGTGAATCCGCGCACCGCGCTGGCAGCCGGCATTGCCGACGGCGGCTGGGCCTGGGTGGAAAGCCAATGGGGAAAAGTGCGCTGCATGGTGCGCCACAGCGAAGCGGTGGAACCCGGCACGGTATGGACTTGGAACGCCATTGGCAAAGCCGATGGCGCCTGGCAGTTGGCGCCCGGCTCGGACGAAGCGCGCAAAGGCTTTTTGCTCAACCACCTTATTTCTGAAGAACTGCCCATGCGCGGCACGCCCAGCGGCACAGTCAGCAACTCCGACCCGATCACCGGGCAGGCCGGTTGGTATGACGTGCGGGTGCGCATACGCCCGGCTTCGCCCGATGAAGCGGGCGAGACCTTTCCCCAAATGGACAGCATGCCCACCGTGCCCGGCGTGGTGGGCAAAGCGGCGCAGGTGTTGCGCTATTTCGCAGGAGGCAAAAAATCATGATCCAGTGGCTCAAAGAACTTTTGCAGTCGCAACTGACCGAAGGCGCAGGTGGTCCGGCGCAAGACACATCGCCGCCGGTGCGGGTGCGTGCGCGTCAGGGCGAAACCTTGGCCAAGCAACTGGCGTTGGTGATTGACCTGAATGTGTGCGTGGGCTGCCAGGCCTGTGTGACCTCCTGCAAACAGTGGAATACCTCGGGCAGTGCGGGGCCGCTGGGCGATTTGAACGCCTATAGTGCTAACCCGACAGGTACTTTTTTCAACCGCGTGCAGACCTATGAGGCCGGTGAATTTCCCGCCACCGACACGATCCACTTTCCCAAAAGTTGCTTGCATTGCGAAGACCCGCCGTGCGTGCCGGTCTGCCCCACGGGCGCGAGCTACAAGCGCGCAGAGGACGGCATCGTGCTGGTGGATTACGACAAATGCATAGGCTGCAAATACTGCGCCTGGGCTTGTCCTTATGGCGCACGGGAGTTGGATGAAGAACGCCAGGTCATGACCAAATGCACGCTGTGCGTAGACCGGGTGTACGACCCGCTGCTGCCCGAGGCGGACCGGCAGCCCGCGTGCGTGCAAGCCTGTCCCACGAATGCGCGTTTGTTTGGCGACATTAAAGACCCCGAGAGTGTGGTGAGCAAAGCGATTGCCGAGCGCGGCGGCTACCAACTGATGCCTGAGTGGGATACGCAACCGGCGAACCACTATTTGCCGCGCCGCATTACGGCGGCAGCTTCGTCGCCCACGTTGCCTACGGGCAAGGAGTAAGCGCCATGCATCCGGCTTTTTCTATTTTGTTTTTCACTACGCTTGCTGGTGCTGCACAAGGGCTGCTGGTCGCGCTGGCGCTGGCGCAGATCGCTGGCGTGGCGATGGACAGCAGCTTTTTGCTGCAAGCGATTGCGCTGGGCTTGGTGCTGTTGGTGGCGGGTTTGGCCTCCTCGTTTTTGCACCTAGGCCACAAGATGCGCGCCTGGCGCGCGGTGCTGATGTGGCGCACCTCCTGGATGTCGCGCGAGGTGATTGTGTTGCCAGCGTATATCGCATTGGCAGCGCTTTGGTGGCTGTCGCTCTACACAGGTGCGGACGGCGCACTGGCACATGCACTGCCTTGGCTGGTCGTGCTTGGAGCGCTCCTGCTGTGGTATTGCACCGCCATGATTTACGCCTGCCTGCGCTTTATCCAGGAATGGGCGCACTGGAGCACGGTGGCTAACTTCATCCTCATCGGCTTGGCCTCTGGTAGCGTGCTGGCCTGTGCGCTGGCGGCATCGAGCGGGCAAGCTGACTTGCTGGACGCCTTGGCCCCCTGGGCCACTGCGGCTACGTTCGTAGCGGCCATAGTGCGCTTGAGCAGTCTGCGTCGCAACAAAAGTTTGCACCCTGCCTCCACACTGCAATCGGTCACCGGCATCCAGGCCAAGCGCCTGGTACAAAAATCTATGGGGATGTCCGCTGGCGCCTTCAACACCCGTGAGTTTTTCCATGGCGCCAGCCAGTTGGTTTTGCGCAATGTGCTATGGGCTTTTGTCTTGGGCTTGTTCGTTCTGCCATTGGTTCTGGAGCTCTTTGCCCTGCGCGGCGGCACCGCGTGGCCCTGGGCTTGGGCAGCCTTGCTGCAGGCCCCTGCGCTAATCGCCGAGCGCTGGGTTTTTTTCGCGCAGGCTAAGCATCCACAAAATTTGTATTACCAGGTGGTGGGCTAGGGGCGTCTTATCGACCGCGCTCACGCTGCGCAATCCAGACCGTCGAGGCCAGGATGACGGTGGCGCCCACTATGGTGGAGTGGCTGGGTACATCGCCAAAGGCGAGCCAGCCCATGAGCGAGGCCCAGAGCAAGTCCAGAAAACGCAGTGACTGGGTCGCCGAAATATCGGCCACCCGAAAAGCGCGAGCCAGCATGTAATGCGCGGTGGAGCCCAAAATGCCGGCAATAACAAACCCGAACCACTGCATCGGCGTAGGGTCGCTCCAATGCAAAAGACCCAAGGGCAGGCTGAGTGCAGTGACCGAGATGGCTTGCCAAAGCACAATGACGCCGGAGGTTTCAGTGCGGGTAAGACTTTTGGTTACCAAAAACGATGCGGCAAACAGCGGTGAGGACGCCAGCATGATCAGGAAATACCAACCCCCATCGGTGGATAAATTAGGACCGACCACCACCATTACACCGGCAAAGCCGACCAAGGCGGCAATCCAGCGGTCAGCGTGCATTTTTTCACCCAAAAACCAGGCGGCCCCTAGCATGATGAAAATCGGGCCGGTAAAGCCAATAGCCGTCATATCGGCCAGGCCGATGCGCGGCAAGGCGGTAAACCAAAACATCAGACCCACGGTATGCAAAGCACCGCGCCACCACTGGCCCGCCATATTCACGGGGCGGTAAGCAGCCAGTCCTTCGCGCAGCACCAGCGGCAACACCGCCAGAGTGCCAAAAAGGTAGCGTAAAAACTGCGCCTCAAACGGGTCCAGAGTCAGGGTGATACTGCGTACGATGGTGTTGAGCAGCGAAAAGACAATGCCGCTGGCCGCAATCCACAACATGCCGCGCCACACCGGCGGCAGGCGGCGCGAGCGCAGCGCCAGGTGTCGGCGCAAGAGGGTAGCCGCTGCGCGGGTTTGACGCAAAAGCGCAGTCAAGGGCGCAATCGAAGGAGGGTGACAGTCACGCTTTGAGTATAGGCCTGCCACCCTTGCTGCCCGTGCCCCGATTTAGCCAAAGAGCTGCCCGCGCGCCGCGTCAGTGATGGCTAGCACGCAGGGGTGGCTGATGCGTCGCTCCACGGACACCGCATAAAACTCCTCGACCAGCTCCTCACTGCGACCAACGCATTGGACGGCGCACTGGTCCATGGTTTCTTGCTCCATCACGCGCGGGACAATGAACACACCTCGGCCTT
>Ga0209400_1001000_pt1 | contig 23999 bp, 17 predicted proteins | sample M_130807_EF_Meta_FD_187313 | JGI IMG/M metagenome (GOLD analysis project Ga0209400, IMG submission 187313) | Freshwater microbial communities from Lake Montjoie, Canada to study carbon cycling - M_130807_EF_MetaG (SPAdes) (version 2) | ecosystem: Environmental > Aquatic > Freshwater > Lake... | reverse complement strand
AACAGTATTGTTCCTATAATTCCAAATGTAAAAAGTAAAATATTTGTATCTAATACTTTATCAATAAAAGATTCATAATAAGTAAATTTAGTTGTAGATGCGTCATTATATTCATCTAAAGTATAAATATGCTTTACTTTTATAAAATAGTTGTTTCCCGACTGTCCGCTTCTTACAATCTTCCCAAATATAACAACTCTGTCATTTTCATTTAATTTTTTTAAAGCGCTTAATATTTCTGATTGTAATCCATAATTTAAATAAAAATAATCATTATCAAGGAAGCTTTTTGTTACGTATTTTTTAAAACTAAAACCTACAAATTCTTCTGCTTTTTTTGAATCATATGTCATTCTATTTCCTTCACGTGATGATGCTAAAAATACTTCTGGTATTTCTGGTATATGACCATTATCAATTTTCCAAAATTTACCGGAAATGATTACATTTTTATTTATATAGTTAGACCCAAATTGCTCAATTTCCAATAATTTATCAATTTTCTCATATGCAGAAGTGTCATTAGTATCTAAAGGCTTAAATTGAGCAGATAAAGAAAAAGCAAAATATAATAATGCGCCAGTTAGTATTGATTTTTTCATAAATAATTAGATTTTGATTTTATAATTCAATTTAGAAAATTTACTGCAGACTTGCAAAATATATTAATAATCTATAGAATATATATGGCCAAAAGAGCAAATTGATTTTATTCAATATCAACAATATCTTCAGCCAAGTTCCCGGCCAGGTTTTGACCAAAAAAGGGTTAAAAGAGGTGAATTATGAGAAATATAAATCTATTTCAATCTTCTATCCTATTGATTATCAATAAAAGAAAAGGTATGGAATACCATTTTAAACCCTCATAATCAGGGGGTCCCAGGATCATGCCCTGGTGGGCCCACAGCCGAAAGGCAACATTATCAAGGGTTTATGCTGTCAAAAGCGTAGACCCTTTTTATTTGGGGTAAGTCTCGGCCAAGTTTGGGCCAGGTTTGGGCTATTTCTTAAAAAAAATTTATAAATTACTTACTCGAATATTATCGCTGCCCTCCTATGAAATATTTATATACTTTTCTTATTCTATTATTAAACAATACTTTATCTTATTCACAGGTAAACCAGTCTACGTCAATTTGTAGTGGGGCTTCAATAAATTTAACTTCAGTTGATTTTGGATTACCAGATACGACCACCTACACTTGGAATTTTTTAATTGCTACAGGAAATATTACAGGGGCAAGTTCATCCAATACGGCTTCAAAAAACTTTAATCAAACCATATATGCTAATGGAAATATTGTTGGCGTAGTTGTATTCAATGTTACCCCCTCCTATGGGAATCCATTTACTATCACAGTAAGGGTAAACCCCACAAATATGATTGTTGACGTAAGCGCATTAGCTCCCTCAATATGCAGTAATGGTAGCTTTTATGCCGAAGTAGGTGGAGGTGTTCCTGCCAATACCAAATATACTTGGAATTCACCTGCGGTAACCGGCGCTGTAACTGGAGGTAGTGCACAATCTTCGCCCCAACCCTATATTTATCAAACATTATCTTACACAGGTGTAGCTGGCAGTTCTGGAATAGCAACTTATACAGTAACTCCTTCTTTAGATGGATGTCTTAGCCCTCCATTTACCTTCCCGGTAACTGTTAGTTTAACAGGTGGTACAGTACCAACTATAACTAATAATGCATCAATTATAGCTTCTCCAAAATGTAGTGGTAGTGCGTTCTCATTTACACCAACTTTTTCCACAACTACTGGTGTCACTTACGCATGGAAAAGGCCGAGTCAATATGGAATAAGTACTGCTGCAAATCAGCAATCCGTTCCTAACATTTCCGAAGCACTAAATGATACGCTAATAACGAAAGTGGATGTATATTATTTTTATACTTTAAGTTATGGTAACAACCCTGGTGGTGGTAAATGTAATACAACACAAGTGGTACCAGTTACAGTCAATCCAATCGCAAAAATAAAAGACAAAGAAGTAAATGTTTGCAGTGGCAATTACTTTAAACTAGAAATAAATGATATCATTCCTCCTGGCACCAAATTTACTTGGTCGCTACCTACAATCCCTTCCGGAATTACCGGTCAGGGAGCTCAAACATTAGCAGCTAATTTTAATCAGACTTTAACTAATTCAAAGTTGGTGCCAATAACATTAGCTTACACCGTAACTGCATATACCACCACTTCGGGGCAGCAATGTGGAAGCCCTAGTATAAGTAGTTTTCCAGTCAACGTTACCGTGAATCCGATTGCAACTATTGCACAACAGACTGTAACAAGATGTAGTAAAGATCCTTTTACTATTTCCCCTAGCCCAATACCAGCAGGAACAAATTTCACTTGGTCCTCTTTACCTACTATAACGGGACTTACAACAAACGCAATAAGCGGTGCTTCAATTCAAACCAGTCCTATTAATGTAATTAGCCAAACATTAATTAATAATACAACTTTAGCTGCTACTGCAACTTATGAAATAACCCCCATAACAGGAACTTGTACCGGAGCCATGTTTAAGGCAATTATTACTGTAAATCCATCACCTTCTATTATTAATAAAAATCAAGAGGAGACCATATGTAGCGGCGCGACACTTAATAAAACACAGTCAGGCATCCCCGCTAATACAACATATTCATGGTCAGAACCCACTGTTATTCCTTCTAATACCATAAGTGGATTTACCGCAAAAAATACAGCAGCATTTAGTCAAAGCCTTACAAACCTTACGAATAGCCCCGTTACAGCAAATTATACCATAACGCCCAATGCTGGTAGTTGCGCGGGAGACCCCTTTAATATTTTGGTTACAGTTAAACCAGTCGCAAAATATTCTGCCCAATCTTATAGCGCTTGTAGTGGGGTAAACTTTACTTTTAACCCTTATAATTCGCCAGAAGGAACCACCTACACTTGGAATTTACCCTCCTACCCACAAAACGCTAAACTAACTGGGGGAAGTTCTCAGTCCTTACCTGCAACGAATATTAAAGAAACATTAGTAAATACTGCGGACACAGCCACTGCCATATATACAATTACGCCTAATACAAATGGTTGTATTGGGCCCGACTTCCAGTTATATGTAACAGTAAACCCGCTACCTTCGGTTCCTGATATTGTTCAATCAAATTGTAGTGGCTCGCCTTTTTCCGTAATACCAATAAGTTCAATTCCTGGAACATTATACACCTGGAACACACCAGAAATACCTTTAAATAATATTACAGGCGGATTGTCTAAATTAACTCCCGTATCCAGTATTAATGGTACTTTAATTAACGTCACACTTTCTAATGCAATTGCAAAATATATAATTACCCCAATTGCAAATGGTTGCACAGGTAATACATTTAATTTAATTCAAACTATTAGTCCGGTTCCAACTATAGGACTTTTAACTTCTAAGATTTGTAGTAACACCGCCTTTGATGCTTCACCCAATGGACTACCTATTAATGCCATTACTACTTATACATGGAATAATCCAGTAATAAGCCCTGCTAATGCATTATCAGGAGGTAGCAAACAGGATTCATCTGTTACAAATATTAGTCAAAATTTAATTAATAATACGAATGCAGTTGCAACAGCATCCTACAATGTAACCCCTAGTACTGGAGGTTGTCAAGGGAACCCCTTTAAGGTGGTGATAACAGTTACGCCAAGAGCTGCATTACCAGATATTAGTACGACCATTTGTAGTGGTGGAACTTTCATATCTGTGCCTAACAATTCACCAATTGGTACAAAATATTCATGGTTAGCGCCTACCATAACGACCGGTATTTTAGGTGGTCAAGCCAATGCTTTATATGTTGACACTATTTCTCAAACGCTCATAAATTCTAATTCTAATATTAGTATAGGATTGGCAAAATATGAAGTGACTCCAATAACAGATGGTTGTAATGGAACTAATTTTTTCGTAAACGTTAATGTGAATTCAAGTAATGCAATATTATCTAGTTCATTAAACCCTGCTTCAGTTTGTAGTAATGCATCATTTATTTATACGCCAAGCAGTAGTATCACAGGTACTTCATTTTTATGGACAAGAGATACTATTTCAGGTATAGATAATTTACCAAAGTATGGATATGGAGATATTAATGAGACTATAATTAATAATACAAGTAATCCAATTACTGTTAAATATGCATTTACACTTTCCTCCAATGGTTGCACCAATTTAAATAAGCAGACCGTTTTTGTAGTGGTGAACCCTATCCCAAAAATAAATAGCACAATAAATCCTGCGTCCATTTGTTCAGGAGCAACATTTAATTATTCAGCAACTTCAACTACTATAAACGTTTTATTTGACTGGGAGAGAAGTTATGTTGCAGGAATAAATGAGGCATTGTCTAAAGGAGCTGGAAATATATCTGAAATTTTAACCAACAAAACATCTAATGTATTGTTGGTACCCTATATATATACCTTATCTGCAAATGGGTGCAGTAATTCAGAAACAGTTTTTGCAACAGTAAACCCGGTGCTTGTATCTCCAGATATTAGTGCAACAATATGTAGTGGTTCTGAAACAAATATCACTTCAGTAACATTGCCTCAAAATACGCTTTACACTTGGTCCTCCCTTTCAAATACTGGAGGTGTGTTTGGAAGTAGCTCACAAACATTTAGTTCACAAAAAAACATCAATCAAAAATTATTTAATAATACGAATCAAGTAGGGTATGCAACTTATTCAGTTACGCCATCGCTACCAAGTCAAATAAGTAACGGATGTCTTGGTAAGCCATTTACTTTAACGTTAATAGTAAATCCATTGCCTGTATTAACTTCTAGTTTTGTCGCACCAGCAATATGTAGTAATACTGAATTTAATTATACCCCAACAAGCAATATTTTAGGTACTGTATTTAATTGGTATAGAGATGCGTCAAACGGATTGCAAAATTCTAAATCTGCAGGAATAGGGTTTATAAAAGAAACGCTAATTGATAGTACCATTAATCCAATTAATATTGTGTATAAATTTGTCCTGACTGCCAATGGCTGCTCAGATACTAGTTATATTGTAAAATTATTAGTGAATCCGGCACCTATACTTGGTGATAAGACAATTACCGTTTGTAGTGGATCTTCATTTAATCTTCCGAATAATTTAATGCCTTTTAATACTACTTATAAATGGGGCAATCCAATCATATTACCTTCTAATAGCTTGACAGGCTTCAAAGCTGCAACAACGCCACAGACTATTGTTATTGATAGTCTTTATAATAATACGCTCAATAACGCAAAAGCGATTTACACCATTCAACCTATTAATAGTAGCTGCAGCATATCACCATTTAATTTAACTGTAAATACAACGCCTACGCCAAATATAACTGATCAAGAAATTAGTATTTGTAGTGGAACAGATTTTGTATTTGTCCCGAATAAAATTCCAGATAATTCTGTTTACGAATGGGGCAATCCTGTCAGTCAACCTTATGGGGTTGTTAACGGATATACTTCAGATAACCAATTATATAAAAATATAAAACAAAGATTATTTAACCCAAGTATCAATACTGCAAAAGCCATTTACAAAATTAAACCTAGTAATGATGGTTGTAGTGGGAATGAATTCAAACTAACAGTTAGTGTAAATCCGATTCCTTCCTATGCAGTCACTTCGATGAACGAAGTTTGTCCAAATGTTGCTGATACTATATATCTTACATTATTAGGTAATTCACCTTGGAATGTTTCATATATAGATCCTGCGACAGGAATTGCTAATACAATAAAAAATTTAACCGCCTCCAGTCAAAAAATAATTTTAACTAAATTACCTGAAATAGGACCATATAAATTTAAACTAATAAATATACAAGACGCCTATTGTTATAATGATACTTCCACTGTCATAAACACGCAACAAATTCTTCCGCTACCTAAAGATTCAATATATACACCTTCTGGAAATCAAATTTGTATCAATCAAACATTGCCATTAAATATTAACAATGCAACGGCAAGTTTGTATAAATGGTATTACAATGACACCCTCTTTATCCAATCGAGTAATAATAATATACAAGTTGGGAAACCAGGAATTTATTATGCGGAAACCAAAAATAACTTCGGCTGTATTAATAAAACGATAAATACAGTTACAATGAGGCAGGTTTTTATCAATCCAGCTATTAATTTCACAAATGATATATCATGTATAATGCTGCCAATAAATTTCACCAATCTTACAGATACATTAAAAACAGGGCAGCTTAATTGGACTTGGCATTTTTCAAAATCAGATTCTTCAATTGGATATAATTCAAAATATATTTTTAAAAGTGGGGGTTCTTATAATATAAAATTAATTGCAAAATCTCCGATTTGTAATTACGCCATCACAAAAGATACAACGATTTTAATCAGATACCCTGTAGCCGGTATAAAACTTCCTCCTGTATCAACTTATATTAATACAAATACACGCATTAAAGGCCGAGACTTAATTGGAGAAAGCTATCAATACAAATGGGAACCATTCTGGGGATTAGATTCTACTAAAATTGCTAGCCCTATTTTTAATTTTAACATGAATCAGGTATATAAAATAAATTATATCACAAAGTACGGCTGTATAACTACAGATACATTATCTGTAAATGTTTTTGCTAATAATTTAGTTGACATTTTTGTTCCTAAATCGTTTTCACCAAATAGCGATGGAGTCAATGATCAATTGTATGCCTATTTAGCAGGCATTAAAAATTTTCATTTTATAAAAATATTTAACAAGTTTGGGCAACTTATGTTTGAAAGTAAATCTAGCAATACACCTTGGGATGGTATCGCTAATGGGCGTTTACAACCCATTGACGCATATGTTTGGTTTGCAGAAGGGGAAGATATAAATGGTAAGATAATTTCAAAAACCGGAAGTGTAATGTTATTGAGGTAAATGAAAAAACAACTATTTTATATATTATTTACTATTTGTTTTCTATTAAGAGGCATGACTTCTTATAGTCAAGATCCTAATTACTCGCAATTTTTTGCCTCCCCATTAACGATAAGTCCTGCATTAGCAGGAAAATCAGATGCTAAATTAGAGGCTAATTCTATCTATAGAAAACAAAGCTTTGGTGCAGGTGTCAATTATAATACAAAATTGATATCTGTTGATGGAAGACTATTTGAGAATTATGATAATAATAATACAAGCTATCTAGGAGTAGGAGCAATGTTTTTATCCGATGATGCTATGGCGGGAATATATAAAAATACCTTTTTTTCATTAAACAGCGCTTACCACCTCACCTTAGATAAATATCAAGATCATAGCCATTCTTTAACTGCTGGTTTAGGATTCACTTATAATAAAATAAATATTGATTACGCCAGTTTAAACACAAGTGAGCAATTATATTTATTTGGGTTTGACAGAACCTTACCTACAGGAGAAGCTAATTTTAAAGACATACCAGCGACTACATCAACAAGCGCAGGTTTGTTGTATTCATTTGCTACAGACACAAAGGTGATTGATGTTGGAATATCTGGATATAAATTTTATAAAAACCAAATATCAGTATTTGGAGATGGAACACAAAATGTTACACCTAGATACAATGCGCATGTTAATTATTCAAAGTTTATAGATAATAAAACATTGTTATTTTTAAAAGGCTACTATCAAATTCAGGAAGGAAATAGTTACTTTATAGCTGGTGGACATGTAGAATATTCAATCAACGAGATTTATCAAGACTTTCAAGAATCTTTTAATATAGGCTTATATTATCGATTGAAAAATGCAATCATTCCTTATATTGGATTTACCTATAATCAATTACAATTTGGCTTTTCATATGATATACAAGTTAATCAAATAAAAAATGCAGCTATTCGTCCAAATACTTTTGAGCTTACGATGATCTTCAAAAAGCAGAAAAAATGGTGGAACCCCTTAATATAAAATTTAAATAATTAGCATTCATTGTAATTATCCCAGCTAGGTTCCGGGCAGACAAACACAGACATGGAAACTCTCTACTAATTTAGACCTTTTTTAGTCCACTTTATGCTGACGTTAGACACCACGTACCACTACCCTTCATTACTTAGACAATTTCGAACAGGATGACTTGGATGATGCAAATGATGCTATTTTGTAAGGAGAAAATTGGTGCCAGACCTGGTGCCAGATCTTGCAAAAAATCCTCTAAAAGAGGCAAAATATGGGAAATCTAAATCTATTTTGATTACAGAAGTGATTGAATGTCAATAAATGAAAAAGAATAGAATCTATATGTAAAAGCTCATAATCAGGGGGTCCCAGGATCATGCCCTGGTGGGCCCACAGCATTAAAAAATCTGTATTTGAAGGGTTTATGAAGTCAAATTCATAGACCCTTTTTGTTTGGGGTCAAATTTTCCCCAATATTTGCACCACAACATTAAGGCTACTATTGGAGATAGATTGGAATTACTTATAAATATATTTTCTTTGTATAAATTATTCTTATTACATCATGCATATATCCATCACAGGTTTAAAGCCAAAAGGCTTATGGGGTTTTATCAAATTTTGGACTTTGGCCATCCCCTCTTTTGGTGAAGCAAAATCGGCCAAAGGAAATTTATATAGCGCTGTTAAAAAAATAAACGGCTATCAATGCACTTTAACTGCTTGGGAAAATCGAGAGATGATGTTAGTATATATGAAAAATGGGGTTCATCTAAAAGCGATGAAATCATTTCATTCCATTGCGACAGGTAGAACTTATGGATACGAATCTGATACTATTCCAAATTGGGAAGTGGCCTATTCATTATTAGAAACAAAAGGTAAAAATTATGAATAGCAAATCAACCTTAATAAAATCTTTAAGGAATTCTGTAGAAAATTTTAACGAATCAATCTCCAATTTAAATAAAGAGGAGTTCGAAATTAATATAAATAATAAGTGGTCTGCAGGACAGGACTTAGTTCATTTAATTAAATTATTAAGAATATTAAATATTGCTTATTTAATACCAAAGCCTTTATTGAGACTTCTATATGGAATAAATAAAGATGAACAACGCTCTTTTGAGCATCTGCAATCTTTGTATAAAAATGCTTTAGCAAATGGTGCGAAATCTCCATCCATTTATATTCCAAATCCAGTCTTATTTGAAAATAAATCCAGTCTTATAAAAAAGCACCAAGCTTTAAATGAATCTTTTATAAAAAAAATAAACAAGCTTACAGAGGTAGAATTAGATAAATTTAGATTACCTCATCCAATTTTAGGAAAAGTAAGCCTAAGAGAACTAGTCCTATTCACATCATTTCATACCATTCATCATTTTGAATTACTAAAATTAAAATTAAATAAAAACTAATTATATGAGTACATCATTCAACAAGTATTTGTACATAGGATTTGTCCTTTTTGGAATTTATGAATTAGTAGTAAGACACTCCGCAGGAGATGCTGCAACCTACATGGGTATTGCATTAGCTTTTGATCCATTTAATCAACAACAGCCATGGAAAGAAAGACCAACCTGGCAAAAAGCAATTTTGATTTTACATTTAGCAATTGTTGCTGGACTATTTGGGTATATGATTGGCAATCCTACAAGTGATCTAAGAAGAGGATTTATAGAAGGTTGGCAAGGGAAATAATATTATTGCTCATGTATAGAATTTTTATAAGTAGTAAGTTAAATCTAAACTTATAAATATATACATTAACTATATCAAATATACCGGCCAGGTTCCGGGGCAGGTTTTGTGTTTTTAGATGGAAAAAGGGGGTTAATGGAGATGAAGGACTAGAATTGCAAACATTATCTTATTTTCAACTATAATAATTAAAATATGGAAGTACATCATCATTCCCACAAACCAAAAAAATGGAAGGAATATATCACTGAATTTTTGATGCTATTTCTGGCAGTAAGTATGGGTTTTATAGCTGAAAATGTCAGGGAAAAACATATAGAAAATGAAAGATCTGAAGAACTAATGCAGGCCTTTATTATGGATGTAAAAGAAAACCAGAAACAGCTTGATTCTTTAATAATGAATAACAAGCGAATTTCATATTATTATGAATCACTTGCATTTGAACATGGTTTTAGTAAAAAACCAATCAACTTAAAAAAGTTAGCCGTAGAAATGGAATTATGGATGTATCGATTTCAAAATAAAAAGACCATTTTTGAACAAATGAAAAGTACAGGTGCATTAAGGTATATTCAAGATAAAGAAATTTTAAACGCCGTTTTGAGGTATGAAGAAAACGCAAGTTTAGTTGAACTTAGGTCCATGGGGAGTGAAACAGATCAATATAATAATGAGTTCAGGCCTGCCATTGCAAAAATATTACCCATATCATTTTTCAAATACATGAGTGAGGATGAATTAAAAGATCAGACCAAAATAGACAGCATCATACATCCTGCGCTACTAAAGAATTTTAAATTGTATGGTGAAGAAATTAATAAAGAATTAGATAATACAAAACTTTCGAGTGAACAATTGGAAACCTTAGCAAAGGCATGGCATTTTAGACAGGAAAGAGTATGGGTAGGTTTACGTTTTCAAATCGAACTTCAAAAACAAGGTGAAGAATTGTTGAAATTAATTGAACCTAAATACCATCATCAATAAAGATAATTTCATGGAAGTACATCATCACTCGCATCATCCAAAAAAATGGAAAGAGTATTTAACTGAGTTTATAATGCTATTTGCTGCCGTAACCTTAGGTTTTTTCGCAGAAAATCAAAGAGAACATGTTGTAGAAAGACATAGAGAAAAACAATACCTAGAAAGTTTAATGGGTGATCTTGCAAAAGATAAACAAGAAATGACTTTTGCAAGAAATTTTACCAATAATCAAATAGCTGGTCTAGATACAGCAATAGATTTGCTTACAAATGGAATTTGGAATGCAGAAAATATAAAAACAATGTACCGTGTTAGTTTAAGAACAGGTGGAACAAGGCCAATTACTTTTATTGATCGAACTTCATCTCAGTTAAGGTCAGGTGGCATGAGACTAATTGAAGATAAAAATATTAGTAATTTGATTACCGAATACTGGCAATTAATAGCACAATTAAACGAATTTGAAAACATTACAATCTACCAATATAAATTGAATATAAAAAACTTGACCTATAAGATAATTGATGGTACAAAATATATAGATGTTAAGAAAAAAGTGATAGGTGATGATGCTACACTTTTGACTTATGATAAAGTAATTTTAAAAGAATATAATAATAGATTGATTAATTTGAAGTATGATGTCAAGGCATATATAATTAATTATTTTTATGATAAAATTGACAAGAAGATAGAAGAGCTTCAAAAAGAAATTTCAATAAAGTATAAGATTAAAATTGTTAAAGAAGTTGTTTAAATTTTAAGTAATTGCTAAAAATGGAGCAATTAGCAGATGGAAGAGCACGAATTCCAAACATTATCTTATTTTCAACTATAAAATTAAAATATGGAAGTACATCACCACCCGCATATTCCAAAACATGCAAAACCTTGGAAAGAATATTTACTGGAAGGATTAATGATTTTTGTTGCTGTAACCCTAGGTTATGGTGCTGAAAATATTAGAGAGCACTATGTAGAAACCAAAAAAGCCATAATTAGTGCAAAAAATTTATATGTAGACGTAACATATGATTCGATTGGCTATGCTCGTAATAGGTTAAATAGACAAAAACAAGATAGCTGCTTTAATATTCTTAACGAACTATATAAGACCAATTCGCTAGATAAAGATGTGGCTATTATATATGCAGCACATAGTAATATTGCTTTAAGAATGCTACATACCATGAACACACTAGCTTTAGATGAAGTAAAAAGCTCTGGCACTTTAAAATTTTTAGAGTCAGATGAACTTAAGGCTGCAATTCAAAGATATGCAAGTATGGGTAGTGGCCTAAAGGTTAGAGAACAGCGTGAATTTAATTACATTGACAAAATGGTAGATCCAATTACAATAAGCAATTTTAAATTTGATTTCTACAGAGATATCGCTGACAATTTTTCTATTGTCAATAATAAAATAGTTATAAATATGCCTACCCCGGCTAATTTAAAAATATTAAAAAAAGAAACATTAGATTGGGATAACTATATAGCTATAGTAGGTATATTACAGATCATCAGGGCATCAACCGATGAAAATTATATTAAACCTACACAAGAGCAGTGCCACGAGCTTTTAACCCTACTAAGAAACTACCTAATAGAGCATGATGCTCTAGAAAACACGCATTAAAATATGTAAGGGAGAGGGGTTGCCTTTTGGCAGTTACATTCAAAGGCAACAAGTACTTTGTAGATGGAGCCAAATTGGTGTATAAAAGTTAATTGCAAAAGGGTTTATACTATAAAAGCATAAACCCTTTTGCTTTGGGGTAAATCAGGAGAGACATAAAACCTATTTCAATATTTGATGATTTTTAATTAAAGCTGTACGTAATTCTGGGTAGGCAACTTCTTGTATTTGTACATTTTTATCAATGGCAATACTAGCCGCTATTGCTGCAGATTGACCTAACACCATAAACACAGGCTCCATTCGAATGGATCCATATGCAATATGGGAGGATGAAAGGCAAACGGGTATAAACAAATTTGTTGCCTCTGATTTTTTAGGAATGATTGATTTGTAGCTAATTGGAAAAGGGGCACTGACATGCGCTTCTACATTGCCTTCGTTTTTAACAAACCCATTTACATCTACGTACCTCTGCGTGGGATGTGAGTCCATCTGATATGCTCCTAGGCCGATAGCATCTTCAGCTACTTCAATTGCCTCACAATTTTTTTGGGTCATCACATAATCACTCACCATTCTTCTAGCTTCACGAATATATAATTGGTCCGTCCAACCGCCATCTGAAATAAATTCGTCTTTGCATGTTCCCCATTCCGAAACCACGGCACGAACTTCCTTAGGAATTCTAGGATGATATGACAATGTCCACATCAAGCCTTGTTGGTACTTTTTATGCAAGGCTGCAATTTTTAATCTTTCAGTATAACTCGCTTCTGGGTAACGATAATTTTGTCCAATAAAATCTGTTGAAAAGCCCTTTTGATTATTGATATCTGTTTTTCGGTTGGGCATGGCAGAATTTATCCAAGGGACTAACGGATCTCCATAATCATACATTTTACGAATGTCGCCTTTAGCGGCTTCATAATTGCGAAACAATAATTCATATTCTAATTCATTGTAACCAACAGGTTTTTTGAAAGGAATACGATTTTCAGGAAGATTGGTCAAAGTCATGCGATAACAATAAGCTTGAATTTTGTTATCGGCCTGACCATCCACCCCTGGCTTGTCAGCACTCACAAATGGCAATAATCCACTCTTTGGATTTCCCTTGACCAAGTAAGGACTCACGCCTTCTATAAAATTATGATGAATTCCGTTCCTGGATAATTTCTTATGAAGCGTTAAACTAAAATTATTGGCTTGAACCCCGTTTAAAGATTCTCCATACTGACTATTTGATTCTCTGCCCACGGTATAGCTGACGCCTGAGGCAGCCATCAAATCTCCTTCATAGGTGCAATCCATAAACATCTTACCTTGGTAGATTTGCCCCGTTTCCATCTGAATAGATTTTATAACTTGCTTTTCCTTTTTAATACCTGTCTTTCGGTTTAATCTTTGATTATAAACAATATGAATATTAGATTCATTTTTAACCATTTCTTGATATACTTTTAAAGCAACAGAAGGTTCAAAAGCCCACATCGCATCCTCGTTAAAAGTATCGTAACCAACGCCCTTATATTCCTCTCTTTTTTCCCAAATCCAATTTTCAGGCTTTAGATAATATGTTTTGATCTTTTGATAAAACTCACGAGAAACCCCTCCAATCGCTTGCTTGTTACCTATATCCGTTTTGCCTAATCCTCCAGTGGTTAGTCCGCCAATTCGATTTGTAGGTTCAATTAAAATTACTTTTTTACCCATTCGAGAACATTGAATGGCAGCAGAAACACCGGCAGAAGTACCACCATAAATAACTACATCATACGATTGAATTATTTGAGCAGAAGCATTAATTGGATATAAAATAACGAAGTAAATAAAACCAAAGGCGAAGATATTCTTGAGGTTTGTAATAGGTTTTAAAAAAAGCATATTTTATTGAATTAATGTGGCATTAAATTTGATTTCATCAACAAAGATAATGACAAAAAAAAATAAAAGAACCGCCTCGTTTGAGATGGTTCTTTTATTTTAAGTTATAATAAGGCAAGGTGCATCAACCTATCGAATATTATAAATGGCTCCTTCGGCATTATAATAAAGCGCTTCCGTAAATGAATTTCCAAGTGGGAACGTGTTACTAAAAAACATTACTGCTTCCCCTTTTTTACGGTCAATACTATAAAAGGTATTTGCAACACCGCACCAAAAGGCCGTTCCAGCATTATGTATATTCTTTCTTCCTGTTTGGTCTATCGCCCAAGCAAGTCCAAATTTATTAGCCCCTAAAAATGTAGTCTGTGGATTTATTAAAAAAGAATAATTAGGAGAAGGGTCATTTACGGTGGTAAATAAATCACCAATATTATTCGTAAACATTAAATCAACCGTTGATTTTTTTACGATCTGGTGGTTATTTAAAGTTCCATCATTTAAAATACATCTGATAAATTGAGCGTAATCTTTAAAAGTACTAAAAAGCCCTCCTCCACCACTAAAGGTTTTGAGTTTTAAATCTTTATACTGTGATGCGGTGTCTGCAACAAAGTGATCCCCATTTAATTGACCGAAAGTAGAGATCTCACTAACTAATGAATCGGGAACACTAAAAAAAGTTCTATTCATACCAAGTGGCTTTAAGATATTATCCCGAAAATAGGTTTCAAGATCCTTTCCTGATACTTTTTCAACAATCTTCCCTACCCAATCCGTATTGGTTCCATATTGCCAACTAGATCCCGCTTCAAAGACTCTTGGCAAATCTTGATAAGCATAGTTTGTTGGCATGTTCTTACTGAATTTATCTAACCCATCATGAAAAAATGGATAACCAAATCCAGCTGTATGCGTTAATAAGTGTCTTAATGTTATAGATTTAGTTGCCTTTACCAATTTCCCATCTTTTGATAGAATCGGTATTTCAGCCATTTCAGGCATTAATTTGTCCAAAGGCTCATCTAATTGCAATTTACCTTGTTCCACTAATTGCAAAGCAGCCACAGAGGTAATGGCTTTAGTCATGGAGTAAATTCGGAAAATATGGTTATCACTAACTGGAGTTTTTTCAGACCAAATTTTGTTACCATGATTATATTCATAAAAGACCCCTTTTTTATTAACGCCGCCTACAACAAAGGTGGGCAATGGATTACTTTTAGAAATACTATCCATCAATTTATTAATTTCATTTTTTCGTTTAAACTGAGCATTAATAGATGAATGAATCAAGAGAAAAAAGGCCATTGTAGTGCATAGAAGTTTCATAAAGGTGTTTTTTTAGATAGAATAAATGATGATGATTATAATTATTAAAATTTAATTTATAAAAGTAAAAACATTTTCCTACTCGTTTGGCTTTTCTGCATCGCCTCGTTTTTTTGAGTTGGTTCTCGTCTCCTCTTTTAGAAGATAAATATAAATAATATTTTAAATTAACTGCGAATCATTGGTATCAAATAGTTACTAAAAAATATTACAATAGGAGATCCTCGGCCAGAATCCGGCCTGGTTTTCATCAAAAACGGGTTAAAAGTGGTGAAACAGGAGAAATATATATCTAGTTTAATCACCTACCCTATTGATTATCGATAAATTTGAATTTGTAGAACCCTATCTTCATATGTCCATTTAAATAGAATATCTATTGATTTTTGTCCCAAAATCGCGAGATGGAACAAAAAAACAAGTCAATTTTATTGTTTGAGGCTTTAGGTATAGTTAATTGCATATTCAAAAAACAAACAAAAATGAAAAAACTATTGTTCTTCGCAATGATTGCATCTAGTCTATTTGCATGCCAATCAGAAACAAAACCAGCTTTCGATTTAGCTAATGCTAAGAAAGAAATTGAAGCAGCCAATGATGCTATCGGTGAAATTATTTCCAAAGGTGATTCAGTTGGTATGGCAGCAGCTTATAGCACTGATGGTTCTGTTATGTTTAGTAATATGCCTTCTATAAAAGGAAAAGATCAATTAACAACAGTTTGGGGTAGTTATATCCGCGCTGGGCTTAGTAAAATTGACTTGACTACCTTAGAAGTTTGGGGCGACGAAAACTACATTACTGAAGAAGGTTTATTTGAAATTAAAACAAAGGATGATGTACAAATTGACAAGGGGAAATATATCGTTCTTTGGAAAAAAGAAGATGGCAAATGGAAACTACATAGAGATTTATCAAACTCTGATCTTCCTTTAGCGACGAAATAATTCAATATCAAATATTTTTTCAAGGGTTTATGAAGTAATATTCATAAACCCTTTTTGTTTATGGGATGTTCTGACGAGGTGTAGTTTAGATTTCGCGTATTTATTGGGAAAATAGGGGAAAAAAGTGAAGGTGTGAATTAAAAATATTACCTTATTTTTAATTATAAAATTTTATTTAATGGAAGTACATCACCCACACCACCCTAGTCACAAAAAGAAATGGTCTGAATATATAATTGAATTTGTAATGTTATTTTTTGCTGTGACCTTAGGATTTTTTGCAGAGAATGTAAGAGAACACCAAATAATTGAACACAAAACACACCAGAATTTACAATCTGTAGTATTGGATTTAAAAAAAGATTCAGTATTAATTCAACAGAGATTGGACGAGTATAGTAAAGCATCTGTCTTCTTAGATAATTTAAATAAACTTTATATAAAATACCACGTTAACAAGATTTCAAAAAATGAATATTTAGATAGTGTACTTTTCATTGGTAATAATTTAGCTTTTGGAACTTCATTTTATATTAACAATTCATCTTATAAAAATACAATAGCAAGTGGTAGCTTTAGTAATATAAACTCAATCGAATTAAAGCGAACTATTTCAGATTATTATGAAGTTTATGGATCAAAGCTAAATGATAATAATAAAATTTTAGATGACGTTGTTGAGTATTATACAGTTAATACCTTTCCAAAACCAGGTGGAAGATTTTCGGTCTCAAATAATAAAATAATTGAAGACAATCTGATATTTTTGAAAGAATACTATAAATCAACTGGTCTTTTTGACAGCTCTTTGCTAAACAAAAACTTCTTAATCTATAACCAAAAGGCAAAAGACAGAGTCGATATATACTTAATGTTAATGAAAATATTTGAAAAGAAAAACGTAGAATTAATAAATTTACTTACTATAGATTTAAATGAACATTAGCAACTAAAGATGATAGCGTGTTCGCGAGGGGTTTTATTATCTTCCAATAATGAAACAATTCATTCCCTGCATTTGTTGAGAATTTAATTTAATAAAGAAGTTTTGATTATAATATAGAAAAAAATGAATATGAAATACGTTTTAGTTCTGTTGATTGTTTTATATAGCAATATAAATATTGCTCAAAAAAGAGAAATCTTAAATATATCCTATTATAGTCAAAAGGATTTGTCAGATACCTATAAAGAAAGCCAATGCAAATTGGACATCTATTTACCCAACAATACCAATAAGGCATTGCCCGTAATTGTTTGGTTTCATGGGGGAGGTTTAACAGGCGGAACTAAGGCGATACCTGAGGAATTAAAAAATGATCAATTTATTATTGTCTCCGCGGAATACAGATTAAGCCCAAAAGTACATGCTCCAGCTTTTATAGAAGATGCAGCTGCATCAGTAGCATGGGTGTTCAATAATATTCAACAATACGGTGGAGATACAAGTAAAATATTTTTATCGGGTCATTCCGCTGGCGGTTATTTAGCCATGATGTTAACGATGGATGAATCATGGTTGTTAAAGCAAAATATTGCTAACAACAAAGTTAAAGCATGTATTCCTCTGAGTCCTCAAGTCATTACTCATTTTACCATTAGAGCCCAAAATAATATTGAAAATATACAACCAGTAATTGACAAGTACGCTCCAATGAATTTTATTAAAGCAAATACCCCTGTCATTATCGACATCACTGGCGATCGAGAACTAGAATTGCTGGGTAGATATGAAGAGAATGCCTATTTCGTTAGAATGATGAGATTAGCAGGTAATAAAAATATTTCACTATACGAATTGCAAGGTTTTAGTCATGGCAGCATGAATCTTCCTGGAATTCATTTAATGTATCAAGAAATTAGTAAAATATTGAAATAAAAAATAGTTGAAAGATGAGGGCCATTAGGTAAACCCATTATTAATACATTAATAATATTTAGATAACTTTTTGGTAATATGGTAAAATTATTTTCGCGTATAAACCATATACATGCAAAAATTAAAATTCTTTTATCTATTACTAATTACAGTAGTTATATTCTCCTGCCGTAAACAAGACACAACGCCTCCATTAGAGTTCACGCAGAACGAAGATTTAGCCGGTTATCAAGAAATAGCATCTGTTAATTTAGGTGGCTTAGGTGCAGCAGAAATCACGGCTTTTGATCCAGCGACAGATAGATTATTTGCAGTAAATAACAGCGCTGAAAATAAAATTGATGTTTTAGACATTAGCAACCCCTCCAATGTAACTGTGATAAAATCGATTAGCATGCTCCCTTATGGAGGATATGTTAATAGTGTTGCAGTTAGTAATGGGAAATTAGCGGCGGCTATTGAATCTACCAACAAACAGGCTCCTGGAAAAGTAGTTGTTTTTAACACCACCACCTATGCTGAAATTAAATCAATCAATGTTGGTGCATTACCGGATATGGTTACGTTTAGTCCAGATGGTAATTATATTATCACAGCAAACGAAGGCGAACCTAGTGCGGATTACCTTAATGACCCTGAAGGAACTGTCTCTATTATAAAAGTGTCAGATTATTCAGTAACCACACTTAATTTTGCCTCTTTTGAAAGTCAATTAGTTAGTTTAACTGCAAAAGGATTTAGAATTTTTGGACCAGGTAAAAATTTTATTAAAGATATTGAACCAGAATATGTAACTGTATCAGATGATTCAAAAACAGCATACGTTACGCTACAAGAAAATAATGCAATTGCTGAAATTGATATCGCTACTGCAACCATTAAAAAAATTACACCCCTTGGATTTAAAGATTATTCTTTAGCGGGCAATGCAATTGATCCAAGTGATAAGGACAATAAAATTGAATTTGCCAATTACGCAAAAGTTTATGGTGTATATATGCCTGATGCGATTGCCTTTTATAATTATAATGGGACTCCCTATTTATTTACAGCAAATGAAGGTGACTCTAGAGAATATACTGCGTATACTGAAATGAAAAGAGTTAGTGCAGTGTCTTTAGATGCAACAAATTTTCCAACAGCTGCAACGCTTAAAACTGATGCAATTTTAGGTAGATTAAATATTACAACAACACTTGGTGATACAGATTCAGATGGCGATTTTGATGCCTTATACTCTTTAGGTGCTAGATCATTTAGTGTTTGGAACGCTGCCACAGGTAGCCAAGTATTTGATAGCAAAAACGAACTAGACATTAAAGCAAAGGAATTAGCTATTTATGACGATACAAGAAGTGATGACAAATCGGTTGAGCCAGAATCAGTATGCCTTGGTAGAATAGGCACCAAAAACATTGCAATTATTGGAATGGAACGAGCAGATGCCTTTGCTATCTATGATATAACTAATCCAACTGCTCCGGTATTTATTAAAATGTATAAAACAGGGGATGCACCAGAAGGAATTATTTTCATACCTGCTTCTAAAAGCCCCATAAATCAAAGCTTAATTGTTACTAGTAATGAAAATGATGGAACAGTTAAAATATACAAAACAACGAAATTATAAAATAATTTTAGTTCGGATTTAATAAGCAGATTAAAAAACCACCTATGATACGTTTCATAGGTGGTTTTCTTTTGGAAGAAGTACAGAATGCCAAAGGAACGCTCCTATTCTGATACTAAAACAACTTATGGAATGGAACCCAAAGCTATTGAAAGGGTATTTCAAAGGTTTTCATTAACTTCAAACCATGAAATATTTACTCATTACCATCTGTATTTTTACCAGTATTAATGTTATCGCACAAAGCGATTCAAGCAACTCCGTGTATTATGGAAGAACTACCGGAAAATTGCCCGCATTGTCCTATGGTATGGGTGAAGACCGCCTAGGTGGTGCTAAGATGGGTTATATTGATTCTAATGTTTTATTAAAAATAGTTGACTCGGTTAAGGATATGTATACAGTTCAATTATCAAAATATCATACTGCACTTATCGAAAAAGCATACGTTAAACCAGATTCATCTTCCCCAATAAAAAAACCATATCACTTAACAGGATCATTTATTTCAAAAGGAGATTCCTTATTTGATTACGTTAATATATATCTGGACGAAAAGCTACCCTACAAGTCCTGGATGGAAATAAGCCCTAGTAAAATTATGATCGATCTTTACGGGGTTCAAAGTAATACCAATTGGGTTACACAATTAAGTTCACTAAAAGAAGTTAAAAATGTTTATTACAACCAAGTGGAGGATGATATTGTTAGGGTAACCATCGAATTAAAACATGCACAGCATTGGGGTTATTCAATTGCCTACACTGAAAAGTTTTTAAGTGTTCGAATCAAGCGCCAGCCTACCAAATTGGATATTCGTCAAATGACTATTGCGATTGATGCTGGCCATGGCGGAAGTAACGGTGGCACTTCAGGTATAAAGCTAAAAGCATCTGAAAAACAACAAACCCTTCTTTTTGCAAAAGCACTTGAAAAATCCTTGAAGAAGCTTGGAGTAAAAAATATTATCATGACACGACAAACAGATACAACTTTTGATAATAAGGACCGAATTTTATGGCTGCAACAGCAGAACCCTGATTTTGAAATTTCATTGCACTTAAACTCTAGTTCAAAGGAAAACATCAAGGGCGTTAGTACCTATTATAAGCACATCGGCTTTAGACCACTTACTGCCACCATATTAAAAAGAATGCTTGAACTGAAATTAGAAGAGTTTGGAAATATTGGTCATTTCAACTTTGCATTAAATGCACCTAGCGATTTTCCGAATTGTTTAGTTGAAATTGCATTTTTAAGTAACCCAGAGGATGAAAAAAGAATCGTGAAACCAAGTTTTCATACCCAGGTAGCCGGTAAAATTCAGTTAGGTATTATTGATTGGTTGAATGCAATGAAATGATAAGCTTTACAAGCTATTATTAGGCTAATTTATTGCAAAAAACGTTTTATTCACCAACTACTCAAATACCCCGAATTTGAAAAGTTTAAGTATCTTAGATTACCATAAATTTATTTAAATGAAATTATATATAAGCTGTTTAGCTGCGGTATTAATACTATTTATTTCATGTAAGCAACAACCCGAATTTGACACTATTAAAATTGGTGAAAATAGCTGGATGATTAAAAATTTAGATGTGGTTACATTTAAGAATGGCGATACAATTCCAGAAACTAAAACGAAAGAAGAATGGGTGGCATATGGGACTGCTAGAAAAGCAGCATGGTGTTATTATAATAATGATATTGGGGAAGGCGCACAATTTGGAAAATTATATAACTGGTATGCCGTAAATGATCCAAGAGGATTGGCTCCGAAAGGTTGGCATATTCCAACCGATGTAGAATGGGGCTTATTGGTATTAGAGCTGGGTGGAGATAAAAAAGCGGGACATGCCTTAAAATACACTTACGGATGGGATAACAATAAAGATAGTTCTGGTAATGGCACTAATGCGAGTGGTTTTGAAGGATTGCCTAGTGGTTTAAGAAACGGCTTGGGTGCCTTTGGCTATAAGGGTCAAGGTGGTGGATGGTGGTCATCCACTGCAATAGATACTGCAAAATCCTGGTACAGATTTGTATTATATGCAAGCCCGATGGTTTTCAAAGATGCTTATGGAAATAGAAATGGATTAGCAGTTAGATGTGTAAAAGACAAATAATGAAAACGATTTTTAAAAATAATATAATCATTTTAAGTGTCTGTATTCTGCTTATAGGATGTGGTTCAAAAAAAGAAGATATCGTTTTTGATAAGGATAACGGCGGCTTGTATTTACCGGATGGGTTTGGCGCAGTGGTTGTTATTGATAGTATTGGACCTTCCAGACATTTAGCAATAAAAGAGAATGGTGATATTTATGTAAAATTAAAAATTACTTCAGATGCACCTGGATCAGTAGCTTTAAGAGACGAGAATGGTGATGGTAAAGCAGATATTATTCAACCATTTGGCAGTTATGTAAACGATGGCATTTTCGCAACTGGCATGCGTATAAATAATGGTTATTTGTATTATAGCACTGAACAAGTAGTATACAGACAAAAACTAGACGACCAATTAGTGCCAACTTCAAAACAAGAAATTGTGTTGATTGATGAAAATGCACAATGGCATATTGCCAAACCTTTGTCTTTTGATAATGCAGGTAATTTGTATGTGCCCTATGGCGCTCCCTCAAATGCATGCGCAAGTTATATTACGACTACTGGAAGTTCAGTACAACAAGCTGGACAAAATCCTTGTCCAGAATTAATCAATCATGCAGGTATTTGGAAATTCAAGGCAAACGCATTAAATCAAACACAAAAAGATGGAACACAAGTAGGAATAGGCCTTAGAAGTATTGTTGCCATGGATTGGAATAAGCAAACCAACTCCTTATTCGCAGTACAACATGGCAGAGATGATTTACATTTATTATGGCCACAATATTATTCGGCATGGGAAAATGCAGTTACGCCAGCAGAAGAATTTTTTGAAGTGATTGAAAACAGTAATTATGGATGGCCTTATTCCTATTATGATATACTTACAAAACAAAAAATACAGGCACCTGAATATGGCGGAGATGGAAAAAAAATAGCGATTGATCAAACCTATACAAATCCACTAGCGGCATTTCCTGCACATTGGGCACCAAATGATTTATTATTTTATACAGGTAATCAATTTCCCGATAGATATAAAAACGGCGCGTTTGTAGCCTTTCACGGATCTACCAATAGAGGCCCATATCCGCAAGCAGGTTATATAGTAGCGTTTGTGCCTTTTGAAAATGGGAAACCATCAGGTGAATGGGAAGTATTCGCAGATGGTTTTGCTGGCGTAGATACAATTGTAAATGTAAGTGATGCGAAATATAGGCCCATGGGACTTGCTGAAGGACCCGATGGATCTTTATATGTGAATGATTCCAAAAAAGGAAAAATTTGGAGAATACTATACAAAGAAGATAAAGCAATATTTAATCCTTCTGCATTAGCTAAAATGGAGATAAGAAAAAATACTGCTAATAATATTAAAACGCCGGATTCTGTAAAAAATATCATTCAAATAAAATATAGTAAAATTGGTGCCCAAATTTATCAGACCTACTGTACCAATTGTCATCAAAGCAATTTAAATGGGGATGGGAATAGAAATCCTTCTTTGATTAAATCAAACTACTTGAACGATAAATCTAGTTTTAGAAATTTAATATCAAATGGCAAAGGCAACATGCCTGCATTTAAAAATATTTCAGACAAAGAAATTGACGAACTAGAAACCTACCTACAATCAGTCATTAATAAAAAATAGAAGGGAAAAATGTTACTACCCATTGAGCTTTCTTAAAATAAAATCTCTACTTGTTTGTCCTAATTGCTCCTGTCCTGCTAAAAACTTTTGTCGAACTACTATAGCTGTTTTGTCTCTACTTTCTGGGGTCCAGCCCGGTGGCATAAATGCCAAAGCCAATTTATTTCGAAATCCTTTTGTTGCTTTTAAATCCCTATACAAACAAATACATTCGCCAAAATAAAAGTCAATAAAATTAGTTACATCCATTT
>Ga0209400_1000997_pt1 | contig 24030 bp, 18 predicted proteins | sample M_130807_EF_Meta_FD_187313 | JGI IMG/M metagenome (GOLD analysis project Ga0209400, IMG submission 187313) | Freshwater microbial communities from Lake Montjoie, Canada to study carbon cycling - M_130807_EF_MetaG (SPAdes) (version 2) | ecosystem: Environmental > Aquatic > Freshwater > Lake... | reverse complement strand
CGGCACGCGCTCGTTCAAGGTGAACGGCGAGTCCATCGAGGTGAAGATCCCCGCGGGCATCCGCAGCGGCGCACGGCTGGCGGTGCGCGGCAAGGGTGCGCGCAGCGCAAGCGGCGGCGCGGCCGGCGACCTGATCATCACCATCCACGTCTCGGCGCACCCGTGGTTCCGCCGCGAGGGCGACGACATCCTGATGGACGTGCCGCTCACCATCGCGGAGGCGGCGCTCGGCACCACCGTGCGCGTGCCGCTCCTCAACGGGAGCGTGCAGCTCAAGGTGCCGGCCGGCGTGAAGAGCGGCCAGCGCCTGCGCGTGAAGGGCAAGGGAATCCACCCGCCCAAGGGCGTCGAGGGCGACTTCTACGCCGTGGTGCAGCTGGAGGCGCCGAAGGAGCTCTCCGCGGAGGACCGCGAAGCGCTCGAGCGCATGGCGGCAAACCTGCCGAACCCGCGCACGGGCGCGCAGTGGCAGTGATGCCTTTGCGGTGATGCGGTTTCAGTGATGCAGATGCAGTGATGCGGCGCGGTCAGCGGCCGTAGCGCCGGCGCGTTTCCTCGACCACCGCGATCACGCGCTCGGCGTCGGGCACCATCACCCACGCGGCCTCGTAATGCCCTTCGTGTCGCGTGCTGAACGTCACGGTGCCGGTGCGCAGCGTTCGGTCGAGGCCGGTCTGCAGGAGCTCGATGCGACGCAGCGTGTTCAGGTTGGCGGAATAGACGGTGGGCGCCAGCACGCCGCGGCGGCGCAGCACGCGGCGGTCGGTGAGGACGTAGACGCGGCTTGCCCATTCGGCGCCGGCAGCGCCGAGGCGCGCGATGATCAGGACGAATCCCACCTGCAGGATGAGCGACGACCACGCCTGCTGCGCCCAGCTGGCGGTGGCGGCCGCCAGGAGCGTGACGGCCAGGATGGCGGCCACGCCGCGCGCGGAGCGGAGCGCGATCCACGCCAGGCTCGGGCGCCACACGGCAACGATGATCTCCGCGGGCTCGAGCATCGACGCCGCAAAGAGCGGCACGCCGGCTTCCTCGAGCGCGGTGGTGGCGAACGCGGCGCGCCCGGCGGAACGGCGCATGCCGGGGCTCACGACGCGCTGCCCTCGGGGTGCAGGACGCGCACGTCCGGCACGTTGCGGAAGCAGCCGTCGTAGTCGAGGCCGCAGCCCACCACGAATTCGTCGGGGATGTCGAATCCCACGAACTCGCACGGGGTGTTCATGGCGTCCGGGATGGTCTTGCGCAGGAGCACGGCCGTCGCGAAACGCGCCGGCTTCTGCGACTCGAAGCGCTCGCGCAGGAAGCGCATCGTGCGCCCCGAGTCGAGTATGTCGTCGATGACGAGGACGCGACGGCCTTCGAGGTTCGCGGGCAGCTCGCCGAGCGGGCGAACTCCCTGGCTGGAGGTGGAGGCGCCCGGATAGCTGGAGACGGTGGCAAGCGTGATGCGCATGCGCACCGGCATGTGACGCACCAGGTCCGCGGCGAAGATGAATGCGCCGGTCATCACCGGCACCAGCACCAGGTCGTCGTCGCCATCGCCCATCCATTCGACGATCTCGCGGGCCAGTGTCGGCATGCGCGCGGCGATGTCCTCGGCGGACACCAGCACCTTGCCGAGCCGTGCCCGTGCGGCAGGCGAATCGGAATTCACTGGGGACCTCCCTGCAGCCTGGAAACGATGCGCTCGTTCACGGTCTTGGCGTCCACCTTGCCGCCCGCAAGCTTCATCACCGAACCGACGATGCGGCCGATGGCGGCCATCTTGCCCGCGCGCACGTCGGCGGCGGCCTGCTCGTTGGCGGCGATGGCCTGGTCGATCCAGCCGTCGAGCGCGGCGTCGTCGCGCACCACCAGGAGGCCGGCCTTCTCGGCGGCGGCCTTCGCATCGTCCGGCGTGCCGGCGATGGCGGCCACCAGCGCATCCACATTCTGCGCGCCGAGAGCGCCGGACTCGCGCAGGTTCACGATGCCCGCCACCTGCTTCGCGGCGAGGCCCGCGGCGTGAAGGCCCGTGCCCAGCTCGTTGGCGCGCTTGGCAAGCTGGTTGAGGAGGAACTTGCCGGCTGCGTAGCCCGCCTTGGCGGTGCCGCCGAGCTCGGCGACGCACGCCTCGAAGAACATGCACGGGTCGCGGTCCTCGACGAGCGCCGCGGCGTCCTTCTCCTCGAGTCCGTAGGTGCCCACGTACCGCGCGCGGCGCGCGAGCGGCAGCTCCGTGATCTCCGCGCGCACGCGCTCGCGCCACGCATCGTCCACCACCACCGGCACCAGGTCGGGATCGGGGAAGTAGCGGTAGTCGTGTGCGTCTTCCTTCTCGCGCTGCAGAACGGTGACGCACTTGACGTCGTCCCAGCCGCGGGTGCTCTTGGCGTTGGGGCCCATCACCTTGCCGTCCTCGCGCCAGCGGTCCACCTGCGCGGCGGCCTCATACTCGATGGCGCCCTTCACGGCCTTGAAGGAGTTGAGGTTCTTCACCTCGACCACCGGGGTCTTGACCACGGTGCCGTCCTCGAGCTCGATGATCACGTTGATGTTGGGCTCGAACCGCATGTGGCCCTTCTGCATGATGCCCTCGGTGACGCCGAGGAATCGGCAGACGCTGCGCAGTTCCTGCGCGAAGGCCACCACGTCCGCCGCGGAATCGAAGTCCGGCGCGGTGACGATCTCCAGGAGCGGCGTGCCCGCGCGGTTGAGGTCGACGAGCGACCCCTCGTAATGGAAGCCGCCCGGGAGCTCGTGGCCGAGCTTGCCGGTGTCTTCCTCGAGGTGCGCGCGGATGATGCCGATGCGCTTCGTGCCGCCGCCCGCCACGGGCAGATCGAAGGCGCCGTCATGGCAGAGCGGCAGGTCGTACTGGCTGATCTGGTACCCCTTGGGAAGGTCGGGGTAGTAGTAGTTCTTGCGGTCCCACTTGGAGCGGCGCGCGATGGAGCAGCCGAGCGCCATGCCCACCATCATGCTCATCTCGACGGCGCGGCGGTTCATCACCGGGAGCGTCCCGGGGAGCGCGGCAACCGTGGGAGTCACCAGCGAGTTGGGCTCGCGGTCGTAGAACTCGGGGTTGCCCGGGCTGCCGGCGCGCGTGAACATCTTGCTGCGCGTGGCGAGCTCGACGTGGATCTCCAGGCCGACCTTGAGTCGGACGCTGCGAACGGCCGCGGTGGATGCAACGGGCATCGCCGGATGATACGGAACAGACATGCGCGCGAATGCGGCGCGGCCCTTCGGGTGCCGTCATCGGGTTCGGTCGTCAGCGCGGCGTCTTGAGGGTGCGCATCGACGGCGTGGCCACCACCACGCGGTTGCGTCCGGCATGCTTGGCGTCGTAGAGCGCCACGTCCGCGCGGGTGATGAGCACGTTGGACGGCTCCCCGCTCTCGGCCGCGGCCACGCCGATGGAGCACGTCACGTTCACGTGCACCGACTGCCCGACCACGATCGGCGCCGCGGCGATGCGATCGCGCAGGCGCTCGCCGACCACGCGGGCGTCGGATTCGCCGCAATCGGGCAGCACCACCGCGAATTCCTCGCCACCGAAGCGCGCCACGGAATCCGCCGGGCGCGCGGCCACGCGGAGGCGGCGGGCCACCTCGGAGAGGACCGCGTCGCCGGTGCCGTGGCCGAAGCGGTCGTTGACTTCCTTGAAGTGGTCGAGGTCGATCATCGCCACCGAGAGCTTGGAACGGCGCGCGGCAGTGGCGGCCAGCTCGCGTTCCAGGATGCTGTCGAGCCCGGCGCGGTTCCACACGCTGGTGAGCGGGTCCACCATGGAGCGCCGGCGCGCCTCGCCGAGCTCGCGGATCATCTCGCCCTGCGTGGTGCTGAGGTGGCGGCGGTGCAGCTCGTCCTCCACCACCGCGGCCAGGTCGCGCAGGTAGATGAGTTCGGCGTCCGCGATGTGGCGCGGCTCGTTGTCGATGATGCTCAGCGCGCCGATCTTGGCCCCGTCCGGCGAGCGGATGGCCGTGCCGGCATAGAAGCGCGCGTAGGGCGCGTTGACCACCATGGCGCAGCGTGCGAAGCGCGGATCCGCCAATGCGTCCGGCACCACCAGCGGGCAGGGCTGCTGCATGACCACCGCGGAGAATCCGTCGTCGCGGGCGGTTTCGCTGAGTTCGGTGCCGACGCGCGACTTGAACCAGGTCTTCCGATCGCCCACCACCGAGATGGTGGCGATGGGTGCCGCGAAGAGCCGCGCCGCAAGCCGGGTCACGCGGTCGAAGCACTCCTCGGCCGGCGTGTAGAGCAGCGCCATCCGCTCGATGGCGTCGAGCCGCTGCTGTTCGGTGAAGGTCTCGGAATTGCGCTTGGTGTTGATCATGGCGTCGTCGGCCAGCATCCTGTCCCCCCGTTCACGCGTAGGGTGGCACGATTCGCCCCCGGCGGCAAGCGGAATGCCCGTGGATCCACAAGTTGCCCCCATTCCTGCCGCCCCGTAGGGGCGCCGAAGCCAGGAAGCGAAGCAGCGCGCCGCCGTCAGGCGCCGCGCTGCTGAGCGTAAAGGCCGCGGTGGGATTTGCCGCCCCAAAGGGGCGCCGAAGCCCAGGCGGCCGCGAACGCGGACGCCGCGGACCGGGCTCCGCCCGGGACGCACCGCGGCCCGGGAGCAGTACACCCTGAAGCGAAGCAGCGCGCCGCCGTCAGGCGCCGCGCTGCTGAGCGTAAAGGCCGCGGTGGGATTTGAACCCACGAATAACGGATTTGCAATCCGTCCCCTTAGGCCACTTGGGTACGCGGCCGGCCAAGACCCGTATGGTGGCACACGACCCGTCCCGCGTCAACGCGGTGTACGAAGCGCGGCCGTAAGATTGGGACGAATCGACCGATTCCCTGCCCCGCAGATGCCGAACTTCCCGCCGATCGCCCTCGCCTCGCTGCTTATCGCCCTCGCGGCGTCGCCGTGCTCGGCACAGTTCGGGCGGTCATCGAATCCCTTCGGCCCGGGTGGCATGGCACCGAACAACGCATCGCAGCCCGCACCCGCGGCCGGCGACCTGGTGCGCAAGCCGAAGCAGGATCCCCTGCCGCAGCTTCCGAACGCGCCGATCATCCGCGAGGGCGTCTTCTTCTCGAGCGTGAAGGGCTACTTCGCGCCGTCGCTTCGCGAGCCGGGGCTGCTGACCTTCCGCGTCGACGAACGGCGCACCGCGTCCACGCGTCGCTACCTCACGGTGTTCCCGTGCGATGCAGCGGACGACGTCAAGGCCATCCTGGCCGACCCGCGCGCGGACTCGCCCAGCCTCTTCGAGGTGACGGGCGACGTCTACGAGATGCACGGCCGCGCGTACCTGCTGCCGATCGCGGTGGTGGCGCTGCGCCAGCCGGACGCGCCGGGGATGATCGCGCGCAACGCGCCCAAGGAACTGCAGCGCGCCACTGCACGCGCCGAGGGCCCGCGCGCGCCGCGCATCGACGCCTACGCCGACCTCTCGGCCGCCGAGCTCGAGAGCAAGCCCACCCGCGAGGCCCCGGCCGACCGCCGCACACACGAGCCGGACCCCGCGGTGTTCCCGGGGCTTGACGACGGGTTCGCCGACTCCATCGAGCGCCAGCTGAACGCAGGCATCGCCTCGTCCGGCATGGGCACGGCCGTGAAGCGCGAATCGGCCAAGTACGACCGCAAGATGCTGATGGCACAGGCCACGCGCTTCCAGGACCGACGTGCCACCGTGCTGCGCGACCCGCTCACCGGCGTGTGGCGCGCGCGCTTCGACACGGCGCGCCCCGGTGCCGGCGCCGAGGACGGCGCGGAGATCTCCATGGAGATCCTGCCGTCGAAGATCCTGCAGCAGCTGGAAAAGCAGATCCGCCAGCGCCCCGTGGGCACGGCGTGGCAGCTGAGCGGCGAGGTGGTGGTCAGCAAGGACCGCAACTACCTGGTGCTCACGCGCGCGGTGCCGCATCCGGTGGACAAGTTCATCTCCCCGTGACGCCGAAGGGTCGGGCGCGGTAGCGTCTCGCCCATGGCATCCGCGCAGCAGCCCTCCACCGCTTCGATCGAGACGGACTTCGGCACCATCGAGCTCGAGCTCTGGCCGGACGCCGCGCCGCTCCACGTGGCCAACTTCCGCAAGCTCGCGCGCGCGGGCTTTTACCGCGGCACCGGCTTCCACCGCATCGTTCCCGGCTTCGTGATCCAGGGCGGATGCCCGGAGGGCGACGGAACGGGCGGCCCGGGCTGGACGGTGCCCGCGGAATTCAACGCACGCCGCCACGTGAAGGGCGTCGTCTCCATGGCGCGCTCGGCGCACCCGGATTCGGCGGGCAGCCAGTTCTTCATCTGCCTCGACGACGCGCCGCACCTCGACGGCCAGTACTCGGCGTTCGGCCGCGTGACCGGAGGCATGGACGTGGTGGAGCAGATCGCGGCCGTGGAATGCGATTCGCACGGCCGCCCGGTGGGGCGGCTTCCGGAGATGCGGATCGTCACGGCGTGAGCGAAGCTCTTAACCCCAGTTGGCGAGCATGATGCCGATGTCGGCGCCGCCCACGATGCCGTCGCCGTTCAGGTCGCCGGTGCCTGGCTGGCCCCACTGCGACAGCAGCGAGCCGAGGTCGGCGCCGTTCACGACGCCGTCGCCGTTGAGGTCGGCCGGGTTTCCGCCGCCGATGGTGGCGCTCAGCGTGGCCACCACCTGCGCGGTGGTGGCGCCCGGGACGTTCTCGTCGCTCGTCTGCACGGTGGCGGTGGCGGTGTAGGTGCCGGCGGCCAGGGCCGTGGGGTTGAACTTCACGCGCACGGTGCCGGGCGTGGCGCCGATGCCGGTGGCCGTGCCGCTCACGAGGGAGAACGGGCCGGACGGGATCTGCACCGCATCGATATCCATGGTGGCCTGGTCGGAGCTGAATCCGAAGTTGCTCACCTGGAACGTGGCTTCCACGGGCGCGCCGCCCACCGAGGCGGAGATCGGCACGTTGAGCGTGTTGGCGTCGGACGCGGCGTTGAACGACGGGTTGCTGACGCGCAGCACCTGGATGCTGACGTTGAGCGGGATGCTCGGGTTCTGCACGGCTTCGTTGGCGCTGGTCACCGTGGCGGTGCCGGTGCGCAGGCCGACCGTCGAGGTGACGACGGGCACGTTGACCGTGGTGTACGACGGCGTGAGCACCGCCGTGCCGGAGAGCGTGCCGGAGAGGACGCCCGCGCCGGTGACCACGTAGTCGAGGCCATCGACGCCGAGGTCGCTGTCGCCGGGGGCATCGTTCGCCACGCGCACGGGCACGGTGGCGGTGCCGCCCTGCACCACGCGCGTGGGCACGGTGCCGAGGACCGCGGTGTTCCATGCCGGCACCTGGAAATCCATCAGCACCGGGATGTGGTCGGCGGAGTTGAACAGGTTGGTGGCGAGCGTGGCCGAGCGGGAGAGTTCCGACGGGAAGTACGAGTTGGTGCCGGCGTTGATCGCCAGGTTGTAGTGGTTGCCGTCGTTGCCCACCGCGCGGTAGCTGCCGGTGATGAACGCGATGCCTGCGCCGTCCATGAGCTGCGCCGTCGGGAGCATCATGTCGAAGCGGTCATCCATGCCGCCGCCGATCAGGCCGTTTGTCTGGATGTCGCGCGGACTCTGCGTGTGCTTCCACGCGTTGGAGGCACCGGTCCAGTCGGCGGTGCCGAGCGGATCAACGGCCGCGCCGTTGCCGGCGGCGATGAACGCCTGGTAGCCGCTCTCGCTGCTCGTGTAGAAGTTCATGTCTCCGCTGTAGATGGCGCGGACACCGGCACCCAGGGCATCGCAGTTCGCACGCAGCGTCTGCACGCCGCTGAGGCGCGTCGCCACATTCGTCGATCCCGTGGATGCCTTCAGGTGCGATCCGTACACGTAGAAGCGCGCGTTGGTGGACGTGTAGCCGTTCAGCTGGAAGAGCCAGCGATCGGAATTGCGGCTGCCGCCCGTGGAGAGATCGATGTGCGCGGAGGGGACCTCGGTCAGGAGATCCGTGCGGTAGATCGCGGCTTCGGCGCCGCTGGCGCCGTCCTCGGTGCCACTGCCGGTGTAGGTGGCGAGCGCGTACGTGTAACCCGCGGGCGCTGCCTGGTTGACCAGCGTGAGCAATGCCGCCGTATCGGTGGTGTGCACCTCGGAGAAGAGGAACAACCCCACCGGCGTGGCAAAGCCCTGCTTGTTGTCGGTGTGGAACGAGGAGATCACGGCCTTCAGCGAGGTCTGGTCGCCCGCGAGTCCGGTGATGTTGTAGGCCACCACGCGAAGCTGCGCCTGTGCCTGCGATGCGCATGCGAGGCCGGCAACCAAGGCAGACCAGCGAACCAGACGGGCAAAGCGTCCGAGAACGGGCAGGATCGTGTGGGGCATGGCAAGACGATAGCCCCATGTGGACCCAAAGCAATGAGCCATCCTGCGGGATTGCAAGGATGTAGCCTTCCGAACCCCCAGGTCACGGTCCCGGAACCGTGCCGGACACACCCGCAACGGAGACCCGCATGCGCCTCGCCTCGCTCGCCACCGTGTTCGCCGCCGTCCTCAGCCTGGCCCCCGCGGCCATGGCACAGCAGGTCGAGCCGGAGCTCTTCACCCTGCCCAACGGCATGAAGTTCCTCCTGGTTCCCCGCCATGACCAGCCCAACACCATCGCCGCCGGCTGGCTGGCCAAGGTGGGCTCGGTGAACGAGCGCCCGGGCATCACCGGCATCAGCCACTTCTTCGAGCACATGATGTTCAAGGGCACCGACACCATCGGCACCCGCGACTCCGGCCGCGACGCCGACTACCGCGATCGCCAGAAGGCCATCCGCAACAAGATCAACGAGCTGACCTGGGCCACCCAGTACGCGCGCTTCTTCAAGGGCGACATCAACGACGCGTGGGACCCGAAGAACGACACCCCGGAGCTGGCCCGCCTGCGCGCGGAGCTCCGTGCGCTGATGGACGAGCAGCAGGGCAAGGCCGGCGACGACGAGATCAAGAAGCTCGAGGCGGAGATCGCCAAGACCGACGCCTCCACGCCCACCGGCAAGCAGCGCAAGGCCGACATCGAGAAGCAGGTGGCCAGCCTCAAGCAGCAGCAGACCACGCTGTCCACCATCGTCAAGGACGAGTTCGACAAGATCTACACCGAGGCCGGCGGCACGGGCATGAATGCCTTCACCAGCTACGACCTCACCTTCTTCTTCATCAACGTGCCCAGCAACAAGTTCGAGCTGTGGGCGTGGATGGAGAGCGACCGCCTCAACAACAGCGTGTTCCGCGAGTTCTACAGCGAGCGCGACGTGGTCCACGAGGAGCGACGCCTGCGCACCGAGAGCACGCCCACCGGCGTGTTCCAGGAGCAGTTCGACAGCATGTTCTGGATGTCGAGCCCGTACTCGTGGCCGGTGATCGGCTGGACGAGCGACCTCAACAGCTACACCATGGACGAGGCGATGAAGTACTGGAACACGTACTACCGCCCCAACAACCTGGTGGGCATCGTGGTGGGCGACTTCGACCCCGCCGCCGCCAAGCAGACCATCACCCAGTACTTCAGCCGGCTCGAGCCGGGCAAGGTGGCGGCGCCGCCGGTGGTGACGCTCGAGCAGAAGCAGGGCGCCGAGATCCGCATGAACGCGGAGGCCGACACCCAGCCGCAGGTGGAGATCCGCTACCACACCGTGGGCTTCCAGCACAAGGATGCCTACGCGCTGGACGTGATGTCCTCGCTCCTCAATGGCCGCACCGGCCGCCTCTACAAGGACATGGTCGAGGGCAGCAAGGTGGCCAGCAGCGCGCAGGCCGCGCAGGACTCGCGCAAGTACGCGGGCTTCTTCGCCTTCGAGGCCGAGACCAAGGGCGACTCCACCCCGCAGCAGCTGGAGGAAGGCTGGTACGCCGAGCTGAAGAAGCTGCAGACCGAGACCGTGCCCGCCGAGGAACTGCAGAAGGTGAAGAACCAGGCGATGGCCGACAGCTACCGCCGCCTGCAGAACAACTTCTTCCTGATGATCCAGCTTGCGCAGGCCGAGGCGCTGGGCGACTGGAGCGAGATCAACAAGGAGAGCGCCAAGATCCAGGCGGTGACCGCCGAGGACATCAAGCGCGTGGCCAACCAGTACTTCGACAAGACCAACCGCTCGGTGGCGTCGTACACCCGCAAGGCCGGACCCGCCGTGACCGCGGATCCGGAGCTGGCGGCGCTCCCCGGCCCGATGCAGGGCATGGCGCGCCAGGCGGCCAAGAAGATCTCCGAGGAGACCGATGCGCCCAAGCTGAAGCAGGCCATCGCCGACATGGATGCACAGGCCGCGCAGATGCCGCCGCAGATGGCACCGGCGATCGCGTACATCAAGAAGAAGATGGAGGCGCGCGTGGCTGAGCTGGAGAAGTCCGGCAAGTGAACCGCGCGACGCAGCAACACACACAGGAACACACCATGAAGAACATCACCTCCATCGCAGTCCTCGCCGCCGCAGCGGCACTCTTCGGATGCGCCGCCACGCAGGAGAAGGCGCCCGCCAAGGCTGCCGACACCAAGAGCGCCGACGCCAAGGCATCCGCCGCACGTCCGGAACCCATGCCCCAGTCCAAGGTGGCCGCCAAGCCCGCCGCAGACGCCGCGCCCAGCTGGGTGGCGGACCGCTCCGCGACGGTGCCGGCGCGCCCCGAGGCCATCAAGTTCGCCACGCTCCAGTTCACGCCTCCCAAGGCCAAGGACTTCCGCCGCACGCTGCCGGACGGCACCCCCGTCTACATGGCGCCGAGCAAGGAGTTCCCGCTGGTCAACCTGACGCTCACATTCAAGGGCGGCGCGTACATGGACCCGAAGGACATCCCCGGGCTCACCGACGCCATGGCCGCCATGATGCGCAGCGGCGGCACCGTCGGCATGAAGCCGGCGGAGTTCGACGAGAAGCTCGACTTCCTGGCCACCAACGTGGGCGTCGCCGGTCGCGGCGCCATCGTGGCCAACATGAACTCGCTCACGTCGAACCTCGACGCGAGCATGAAGCTCTTCTTCGACATGCTCCGCAACCCGGGCTTCGACCAGGCGCGCCTGGACATCATGCGCGGACAGGCCGTCGAGGGCATGAAGCAGCGCAACGACGAGGCCGGCCAGATCCTCGGCCGCGAGTGGAAGTACCTGATCTACGGGCCGGAGCACTTCGAGAGCCAGCAGGCCACCAAGGACGGCTGGGATGCCATCACGCCGGAGCGCCTGCGCGCGCAGCATGACCGCATCGTCCACCCGGGCAACGTCATCATCTCCGTCACCGGCGACTTCGATCCCGAGGACATGATGAAGCGCCTGGCCGCCGGCATGGAAGGCTGGAAGCGCGGCGACATGGCGCCGAACCCGCCCGCGCCCACCAACGTCTTCAAGCCCGGCGTCTACCACGTCGGCAAGGAGATCCCCCAGGGCAAGGTGCGCATCGGCCGCCGCAGCATCCAGCGCGACGACCCGGACTTCTTCAGCGCCGAGGTGATGAACGAGATCCTGGGCGGCGGCGGCTTCACCAGCCGCCTGATGAAGAACATCCGCTCCAACGAGGGCCTCGCGTACAGCGTGGGCTCGCGGTTCGATGCGGGCGTCTACTACCCCGGCCAGTTCGCCGGCGCGTTCGAGTCGAAGAACGGCACCGTGGCCCTGGCCATCAAGCTGATGCGCGACGAGTTCAAGCGCATGCAGGACGAGCCGGTGAGCGCGGAGGAGCTGGAGGTTGCCAAGAAGAGCTTCATCGAGGCCTTCCCCGGGCAGTTCTCCAGCAAGGACGCGACGCTCGGCATCTTCGTCTCGGACGAGTGGACCGGCCGCGACCCCGAGTACTGGCAGCGCTACCGCGACGCCATCCAGAAGGTCACCGCCGCCGACGTGCAGCGCGTCGCCAAGAAGTACCTCAACTTCGACGACATGGCCGTGATGCTGGTCGGCAAGTGGGACGAGATCGCCCCCGGCGACCAGACGGGCCGCGCCAAGATGTCGGAGTTCTTCGGCGGCAACGCCATGGAACTGCCGCTGCGCGACCCGATGACCATGAAGCCCCTCGACACCCCGGCCCGCAACGATGCGGCGCCGGCGCCCGCCTCGGGCGGCGCGCCCGGCGTGCGCTGAGTCGGGAGAGCAGGATGCAGGAAACCAGCCGGCCCCGAGCGATGCGCTCGGGGCCGGTTGCGTTGTGGGGCATGTTGATCGGGACTCAGCGCTGCGCTGCGGCGAAGCCGATGCCGTCGACCGCCACGACGGCGGCGCCGTCCATCACCACGCGTACGTCGTCGATGGAGACCGCGGAGATGTCATCGAGGCCGAGTTCCGCCATGTACTCGTGGACGGCGGGAATCACCTTGCGCACCGCGCCGGCCGTGATGGTGAGCCGGTCCTTGCGGGCGTTGTAGGAAACGGACATGGTGGTCGCGGCGGTGCCGCGCATCCGCGCGATCGTGCTGCGAAGCGAGGGCCGCGCGACGCAGCCGGGCACGCTGCCGAAGGCGATGAAGCCGCGATCGGCGGAGGACGAATAGCCGGCCACCAGTCCCCCCGAGCACCACTGGCGCCAGGAATCGGCGGAGTACGGATCGCACCACGGCCGGTACGGCGTGGTGTTCACGGAGAGGAAGAAGGAACTGCCATCGGACGCTGCGGGCGTCGCGGATGGCAGGCGAACGGTGCAGGTCCAGCCGGAGTCGAACGACACGGTGCGCCCGACGGTGACGGTCACGGTTGTCTCGGCCGCGTGCGCTGCACTTGCAGGCATGACGGCGGCCGCAAGGACAACGGCGAGCAGGCGGAGCGGGTTCGTGGGCATTGCCATGGCAACAACGGTACGCACCTGCGCAGGCTGGGGTTCACAGCGAAGAATGCACCACGAATCACTGCGAAACCGCGCCGGTCACCGAGAAGTTGTCGAACATGGCGATCCGATCGGCGGAGATGCCGATGGACTCCGCCGAGAGATCGATCGTGAATTCGTCGGTGATGCCGCGGCGGTCGAGCTCTGCGCGGAATCGGCGGATGGTCTTCGCGATGTTCCCCGCGCTCAGGGTGAGGGTGTCGGTCTGGGCGCTGTAGCTGATGACGAGCGGCTGGATCTGGTGGTCCGGGATCGGGCGGCGGCGACCGAGCGTGGAGATCCTGGCATCGCGACGGCCGGCGGCGCGGTTGGCGGTCGAGAGCTCCGTGAACGTGCCCGCCTCGCCGGCCGCGATGCCGACGGAATAGCGCGCGAAGGGTGCGGTGCCGGTGCGATCGCCGACGCTGATGCCGAGGGACATGCGCACCTTCACGGCGGTCGGAAGCGGCCGCTGCTGGCCGCGGCCGACATCCACCACGGCCTGCACGCGGATCTTCCAGTCCGTGTCCAGGCGGAGCCTGTAGCCGTCGAGCACGGACGTGGCGTCGACCGGCGCGGAGACGTCGGGCGCGGAGACGTCGGGCGCCACGACGGAGTAGAAGAGCCAGCCGTTGGCCTGCTCGAGCTCGCCGCTCGCCTGCGCCGGCAGGGCGCGTGCGCCGGACTGGGCAGACTTCCAATGCCGGTCCATGACATCGGCATCGAAGTTGTTGATGTAGCTGGCGGCCAGGCAGAGCGGTGCTGCCACGGCAAGCAGCGTGATGCCAAGGGTCCGGCCGGAGTGAAACAAGTTGTTCATGGCAGTGCCTCCTGGTGCATCGTGAAGACGGAACGCTGCCGAAATCCGACAGGAGCACGAAGGCTAAAAACGCTGCTTCGCGGCTTCTACGGGGCGATTTGCTCGTTGTGGCCCTGCCGGCGTGCATTGGCGCCAACCATGCGGAAACTTCCTTGCGCGCGCGTCCCCGCCTATCCTTCCCCTCCCATGACGCTTGCCGCCAACTCCGTTCCTGCAGCACGCCATACGCGCCGCGACCCGGCGCTCGCCGAGGTGGCGCGCAAGGTCGAGGCGGGCGAGCGGCTCACCGCCGCGGACGGCGCCCTGCTCTTCTCCACGCCGGACATCCACGGCGTGATGCGCCTGGCCGACATGGTGCGCCGGCGCCTGCACGGCGACCAGGTGTTCTTCAACATCAACCGGCACCTCAACTACTCGAACATCTGCGCGCTCAGCTGCAAGTTCTGCGCGTTCCACCGCAAGAAGGACCAGGACGGCGCGTACGAGCACGGCCTGGAGGACATCCGCACCGAGGCACGCAAGGCGCGCGAGAGCGGCGCCACCGAGATGCACATCGTGGGCGGGCTGCATCCCTGGCTTCCGTTCAGCTACTACACCGACATGCTGCGCGCCATCCGCGAGGAGGCGCCCGCCATCCACATCAAGGCGTTCACCGCGGTGGAGATTGTCCACCTGCAGCGCATCTCCAAGCGCGGCGGCGAGGGCTACGAGGGCGTGAAGGCCGTGCTGAAGGACCTGATCGAGGCGGGCCTCGGCAGCCTGCCGGGCGGCGGTGCCGAGGTGTTCGACGACCGCGTGCACGACGAGGCGTTCAAGGGCAAGATCCGCAGCGACCAGTGGCTGGACGTGCATCGCGCGGCGCACGAGCTGGGCATCAACTCGAACGCCACCATGCTGTACGGGCACATCGAGGAACGCAGCGAGCGCCTCCACCACATGGAGCTCCTGCGCACGCAGCAGGACCACACGCTTGCCGCGTGGGCGAAGGCGCAGGGCATTCCCGTGGCCGCGGACGGCGCGGTGGTGCTCACCGGGCCCGCCGAGCGCTATCCGCACGAGCGCCTGCCGATGCCGGGTTCGCGCGGGCTCACCACCGGCTACTTCCAGACGATCATCCCGCTGCCCTTCTTCCCGAATGCGAGCGAGCTCGAGTACCTGCCCGGGCCGACGGGCCTCGAGAACCTGCGCACGCTGGCCGTGGCGCGCCTGATGCTCGACAACTTCCCGCACGTGAAGGCGTTCTGGATCATGCAGACGCTGCCGATGGCGCAGCTCGAGCTGCAGGCCGGCGCGGACGACATCGACGGCACGGTGGTCTGGTACGACATCACCAAGGCGGTCGGCGAGGGCAACCACCAGGAGACGAGCGTGGGCGACCTGGTGCGCGCCATCCGCGAGGCGGGCGGGACCGCGGTGGAGCGCGACACGCTGTACCGGCGCGTGGTGCGGGATGGGGCGAGCTGGCGGGTGGGGTGAGGGGGTGATTTACAAATTACTCAGTGGACTGAGTTGATTTACTCAGTGGAGTGAGTGATTCGCGAGGCGATGCCGTGGATCGCGGGGAAGGAGGGAGGATTTGCATTGGAATTTGCGTTGCCGGGGCGGGATTGGGGGCTACATTGCTTCTGCCATGACGAGCCGCGCGAATCCCGGGAGTCTTGTAAACGCACGTCAGCCTGAAGGCACGTGGAGCGCGGCGAGGGGTTGCCATGCCCGGCGCGAGCCCCGTGGGGGAGCGCGAGGACGGGTGAGCGTGGTCGGTGCGTTCCTCGCCGCGGCGGGGGCGGTGGCGGTGGTGGAGACGGTGCAGGCCGGCGGCGGGGTGCGGGCGTGGGGAATCAACAACTACGGCCAGTGCTACGTCCCAAGCGACCTTGGAGCGTGCAGCGCCATCGCCGCGGGCAGTTCGCACACCGTCGCGCTCCGGCAGGACGGCGCCGTACGCGCGTGGGGAAATATCAACCAGGGTCAGTGCAACGTCCCAAGCGACCTTGGAGCATGCAGCGCCATCGCCGCGGGCAGTTCGCACACCGTCGCGCTCCGGCAGGACGGCGCCGTACGCGCGTGGGGAAATGTCAACCAGGGTCAGTGCAACGTCCCATTCGACCTCGGAGCATGCAGCGCCATCGCCGCGGGCAATTCGCACACCGTCGCGCTCCGGCAGGACGGCGCCGTACGCGCGTGGGGATACAACGGCAAGGGACAGTGCAACGTCCCAAGCGACCTTGGAGCATGCAGCGCGATCGCCGCGAGCAATTTGAACACTGTCGCGCTCCGGCAGGACGGCGCCGTACGCGCGTGGGGATACAACGAATACGGTCAGTGCAACGTCCCAGGCGACCTCGGAGCATGCAGCACCATCGCCGCGGGCGGTTTGCACACCGTCGCGCTCCGGCAGGACGGCGCCGTACGCGCGTGGGGATACAACTCCTCCGGACAGTGCGACGTCCCAGGCGACCTCGGAGCCTGCAGCGCGATAGCCGCGGGCAGCATCCATACCGTCGCGCTTCGGCAGGACGGCGCCGTACGCGCGTGGGGATCCAACTCCTCCGGACAGTGCGACGTCCCAGGAAATCTCGGAGCGTGCAGCGCCATCGCCGCGGGCTCTAGCCACACCGTCGCAATCGAAGTCGGTGACTGCAACGCCAACGGCATCCTTGACACCCTTGAACTGCTCGGCCACGACTGCAACGGCAACGGCTTCCCCGACTCGTGCGACGCCACGCTCGACATCCTTGAAGACTGCAACGGCAACGGCCTCGGCGACACCTGCGAGAAAGAACTCACCGTCTCCCTCACCTCCGGCCACCTCGGGCCGATCGGCTTCACCGCGAACCAAACCTGGACTATCCCCACCGCGGTGCGCGCGCAATCGCCGGTCACGCTCGTGATTCACGGCCACGGCGACTTCAGCGGACTGCAGGAATTCGTACGAGTGAAGGTGGGCTACGGCTTCGATGAGCACGCCATCCAGAACACGATGGACTGCGAGAACGGCTTCGGCACCCCCAGCACCTCCACCTTCACCCTCACCCCCGAGCAGTTCAACGCCGCCATCGGCGCCGACGGCGCGCTCCGCGTCGTGATGGAGCCATCCATCGCGGTGGACGCGTACGGCTGCAACGGCGGCACGTGGATCGAGGCTTCGCTCGATTACATCGGCGCGCTGCCGGCGGACTGCAATGCCAACGGCCTGCTTGACAGCTGCGAGATCGCCGCGGGCTACGGGCCGGACGTCAATCGCAACGGCGTGGTGGACACGTGCGAGAGCCTGCTGCTCCCCTGCCCCACCGACTTCAACCAGAACGGCCGCACCGACGGCGCCGACCTCGGCATGCTCCTCAGCGCCTGGGGCGCGAGCAATCAGCCGGGCCTGGACCTGGACCACAACGGCCGTATCGACGGCGCGGACCTGGGACTGCTGCTCTCGGGCTGGGGCACCTGCGCGCAGTAACACATTGGTGTCGTATGCATGTGGCACCTATTTCCGGGGAAATGGTTGCCACATGCATACGACACCACTTTCACCGCTTCGATTTGCCCCAAAGTTCCGCGCCGTCCGTTGACTCACCCCGTCCCCCGGGCACACTCTCCCCGATGACCCTTCCATCGACGGCTATCAGTTCGTTCGGATCCGTCGGTGCAATCACCGCGGCAGCCGTGGCTTCGGCACTGGCCTGCGGCAGCCTGGCGCATGCGGACGGGTTCGTCACCATCTGGGGCAGCGTGAACGCCAATGGGCAGCTGAACGTGCCCGCGGGGCTTGGCACCTGCAGTGCGGTGGCGGCGGGCGGCTTCCACACCGCGGCCATCAAGAGCGATGGCACACTCGCCGTATGGGGCGCAGGCACCACGAGCACCGTCTCGAATCCCAACTACGCGCAGTGCGTCATTCCCGCGGGCCTGGGCACCTGCGTGCAGGTGGCGGCAGGGCAGTTCCACACGGCGGTCATCAAGGCCGACGGAACCGTGGCGGCCTGGGGCGCGGGCTCGACGAACACGGGCCTGACGCCGAACTACGGCCAGTCGATCGTGCCGGCAAACCTGGGCAGGTGCAAGGCCATCGCGGCCGGCGTCTACCACACGATCGTCATCAAGGCCGATGACACGGTGGCGGCGTGGGGCGCCGGCACCAGCACCACCACGTCCAGCCCGAACATGGCGCAGTGCGTGATCCCGTCGACGCTCGGCACCTGCTCCGCGATCTCGGCGGGCGGCTACCACAACCTGGTCATCAAGTCGAACGGCTCGGTGGCGGCGTGGGGCGCAGGCGTCACCACCTCCGGAACCACCAACAGCGGACAGAGCATCATTCCCAGCACCGTGACGACCGCCGTCGAGGTGGCCGCCGGACTGCTGCACAGCGTGGCGCTCAAGCCCGACGGCACCGTGGCGTGCTGGGGCGGCAACATCAACGGCCAGATCTCGGTTCCGACCGGGCTGGGAACGGTCGTGCACGTGGCGGCCTCCAGCTACAACAGCCTGGCGCTGCGATCCGACGGCACCGTGGCGATGTGGGGCAAGGGCACGGCGGCGCCCACGGTGATTCGCTTCGATTCGGTCGGCTCCATCCGCGCGGTGAGCACCGGCGGCGCTGCCGGGCACTTTGCCGCGTTGACGGTCAACGAGCTGGGCGACGAGCTGGAATCGGCCAACGCCACCATCGCCGCGCAGTCAAAGACCATTGCTTCGCTGCAGGCGACGATCGTCGCGCAGGATGCCACCATTGCCGGGCAGACGGGGATGATCGACTCGCTCAACGGGCAGATCGGCGGGCTCACGTCGAGCCTGGCGGAGGCGAAGTCCGCCGTTGCCGCACTGACCACCGAGCGCGATGGCCTGGCTGCGCAGGTGGACAACCTGCAGCAGCAGCTCGATGGCCAGGCGGCCACGCTGGCCTCGCTCAAGAAGGCCAACGCCGCGCTGCAGCAGGCGAACGACGCCCTGACCGCGCAGCTGGCCGAGGCGACGCAGTCCAACGAGGGACTGCTGGCGCAGATCGACGCGCTGAACGCGCAGCTGGATGCGCTGGAGACGCAGATCGACGCGCTGACCGAGGACAACACGGCGAAGGGTGTGCAGATCGACGCGCTCAATGCGCGGATCGTGGCGCTGGCGCTGGGCGACCTGAACGAGGACGGGAAGGTCTCCGGGCTTGACCTGGCCTACCTGCTGGTGCACTGGGGCGACCTGCCGCAGTAAATCCGTACCCGGTGACATATGCACCAATTTCCGGCACCGGAGATTGGTGCATATGTCACCGGGTACCGATTTCAGTCTGGTGACTTGCCGCGAATCGCCCAGCCGAGCTCGGGCATCTTGAGCATGCGGGCCGCTACCACGTAGGTGACAATGCCCACGCCGGCCAGCACCAGCGTGGCGGCCACGCTCCAGGTCCACGTGTTCTGCCCGGCGAAGGCGATCGACGCGAGCCACGCCGCCGCCGCCATGACCGCGCTTGCCACCACGGTGCGCACAAACGACGCGCGCGTCGGGCCGTCCATGATGACGCCGAAGCGCCGGTGCATGATCCGCGTCATGATCACGATCTGCACCACCGCGGCGATGGCCGTGCTGAGCGCCAGCCCGCCCACGCCGAGCGGCGTCCAGATGAGGGTGACGTTGAGCGCGAAGTTGAGGAGCACCATCCACACGCTCACCTTCACGGGCGTGGTGCTGTCGCCCACCGCATAGAAGGCGCGCGTGGCCAGCTGCTGCATGGAGTACGCCCAGATGGCCGGTGCGTACATGGCCAGCACGAAGCCGACCTTCTGCACGTCCTCGTGGCTGAACTTGCCGCCCTGGAAGATGGCCGCGGAGAGATGGTCGCGCACCAGCACCAGCCCAACCGACGCGGGGAAGCCGATGAAGAAGCTGAGCCGCATGCCGCGGCGGAGCGTGCCGAGGAACCGCTCCGGCTCATTGCTCTCGCGCGCCAGCGCGGGGAATATGGCCGTGGCGATGGCCACGCCGAACACGCCGAGCGGGAATTCGTAGAGCCGCTGCCCGTAGCTGAGCACCGTCATGCTGCCGGCCGGCAGCGGATACGCGATGCCGAAGATGGTGGAGCCCACCGTGGTCTGGTAGCTGGCCACCAGGCCATCGACGAACGTGTTCACCTGGAAGATGCCGAGGCCGAGCAGCATGGGCAGGGCCTTCAAGAGCACGTCCTTCATGTGCGGCCAGTTGGCCTGCAGATCAAGGTGCGGGCGAATCCTGTGGTGCCGCAGCGACCACAGGCTCCATGCCAGCTGCATGACGCCGGCCACGATCACGCTCCACGCCACGATCTCGATGTGCGGCACCGGGTCCAGGTGCGGACCGAAGCCCGCGTTCGACGCATAGAAGCTGCCGTACAGCCCCGCCGCCACGATGCACACGTTGAGGATGATGGGACTCGCCGCGCTCGCACCGAACTTGCCGTGCGTCTGCAGCATGGCACCCACCAGTGCCACCAGGCACACCAGCGGCATGTACGGCAGCATCACCATGAGGAGCTGCATGGCAAGCGGCGGCGTGGAGGTGAGGTCCCGGATCAGGAACAGCACGACCTCGCCGACGATGGTGATGCCGGAAAGCAGGATCGCCAGGAGCGCAAGCATCAGCCCCGCGAACTGGCGCGCGGTCTCCGGATGGTCGCGGTCGAGCTTGGTGTAGATGGGCAGGAAGCTGGCGGTGAGCGCACCCTCGCCGAACAGGCGGCGGAAGAGGTTCGGCACCTGGAAGCCGAAGTTGAAGGCGTCCATGGCCACGCCGGCGCCGAAGACGCGGGCGAGCAGCGCGTCCCGGACGAATCCGGTGAGGCGGCTGACGAAGGTGAGCACCGTGAAGGTGCGGGCGTGGCGTTCGAATCCTCGTCCCATGCGGTCCTTGCATGCCACGCGATCCGTGCGCGGCGGGGGTGCTGCGGTTACCTTGTATCGGACAGATGCGAGCCGCCCCCGCAGCCATCGCCGCAGTTCTCCTTGCCGTGGTGGCCGCATGCGCCAGCGAGCCGGACTCCGTGCTGCAGACCGACCTGCCGCAGGTGCCCGGGCTGACCCCGCGCGACAGCTCCGGCATCCGCCAGCAGGGCGACCGCGTGGTGGCCGGCCAGTTTGCCTACAAGGGCCCGGTGATCGACCTTCGGCAGCTGGCCGACCAGACCATGTCCCGCTTCCAGCTTGCCGGCTGGGAGCTGGCGTCCACCACCATCAACACGAACACGGCGGTGCTGGTCTATCGCAAGGACACCCGCACGGCGCGCGTCGAGATCATCCGCAACGGCGTGCAGCCGAAGATGTCGACCGCGGTGCTGCAGGTGCAGTCGGCGGAGGTGAAGCCCGCTGTGCCGGCCGCGCCAGCACCGGCCGAACCGACGGCCCCTGCCGCCCCGCCCGTCAGCGGCTGACGGCGTTCCAGCGCATCACGCCCTCGGCGGCCAGCGTGCCGCTGCGCACGGCGCCGTCGATGGAGGCGTCGGTGACGTGGTCGCCGGCAACGAAGAGGCCATCATCGATTTCCGTGGAGTGGCGGCCGTGCAGGTCCTGCGTGTGCTGCCGCGGCAACGCGCGCAGGATGCGATCGGTGCGCAGGAGCCGCCAACCCGTCATGGCGCCCTTGCCGAACCAGCGCTCCATCTGGAGCACCATGCGCGCTGTGACCGAGGACATGCTCTCCGCGGACCAGTCCACGTCCACCAGGTTGAGCATCACGAGCGACTGGCCCTCGGGCGCATACTCCGGTGCCACGCTCGAAAGGCACGCGGCGTGGTTCACCGGGCCTTCGCCGGTGCCGTCGAGGAAGAGGATCGGCTCGTGCATCGGCGCCGGCAACCGCCCGCGCGGGCACGCCCAGTGGAAGGTGGAGGTGGAGCACCAGTCGCGCTCCACGATTCGGCCTTCCAGGTCATGCGCGGAGGACATGTCGGTGGCGAGCACCACGGCGTCGAACGGCAGCTCCTCGCCGGCGGCGGTGCGCACCATGTAGCCGTTGCCGCGACGCACGTAGCCCGCGATGGGCGTACGCAGGCGGATGCGCTCGGCGGGCAGCGCGGCCGCGATCTGCGCAGGGATCTCGCCCATGCCGAGTGCCGGCACCACCGTCTCGCCGCGCGCAAAGGTGGAGAAGATGAAGCGGAACTGGCTTTCGTCGGTCTGGAGCGAGCGATCCAGGAACACGCCGCCGAAGAAGCTGCGGAGGAATCCGTCGCGCGTGGCGGGGGTGATGTCCATGCGCTCGAACATGTCGAGCGTGCTGCCGGAGGCGGGGCCGGGATGGAGCACCGGGTGCCGAACGGCATCGATGGCCATCGGCGCCATCCGCGCGAGGTCCATGGCAGTGGCCGGGCTGGACGCCAGGCCACGCAGTGCATCGATCGGGTGACGAAGCGGGTTGGAGACGCGCACGAAGCGGCGGCCGTCGAAGACCATGGCCCCGGCGTGGAACTGCCTGAGCCGCAGCGCGGTGTAATCGAGCAGCTCGCCCGCGGCGCGATAGCCGGTGAGATAGACCTGGAAGCCGCGATCGAGCCGGAAACCGTCCACGATGTCGGTGCGCACGCGCCCGCCCACCGCGTCGGACGCCTCGAAGAGCGTCCACTCCGCGCCGCGCGCCTGGAGTGCGTGCGCACATGCGAGCCCTGCAAGACCTCCGCCGATGATCGCCGTCCGGGACATGGGGCGCAATTCTAGTGAACGCGCACGAAGCCGCCGCCGCATTCGTGGCATGTCCCGGCGCGCAACGCGGGCGCGGTGGCGTGCAGGTCGTAGCCACAGCCGAGGCATCGCTCGCCGCAGCGGTCGATGCTGCGTGCGATGCGCGCGCGACAGCGCTGCAGGCCCCACGCGCCGAAGAGCGCCACGAGCGCGATGTCGCCCAGGACGCGCGCGTCGGGCGGAAGCATGCGGTACCAGGTGTCGCCGCGCATCACCAGGTCGCTGCGAAGCCGGAGCACGGTGATCAGGACGATGGCCGATGCACTGACGACCACGATGCCAGCGAGCGAAAGCAGGATGGGCATGATGCAGGCCGCAAGTTCCTCGGAACCCTGCAGCGGAGCAACGGGCGCCCAGTCCGTCTCCGCACGCGCGCGGCCGCACGCCGGGCATGACTGCGCGTGCGGCTCCATGCCGCTGCCGCATGCGATGCACGGGCGCGTCTCGCCGAGCCGGCGCAGCCGCGAGCGCACGCCGTACTCCCAGAGCGCGTGCATGCCGATGCCCGCACCGAGCACGCCGCCGATCAGGCCGTACTGCCACGGCTGCGGGCCCTTGCGAACGAAGAACGAGTCGAGCAGCACGCCGAGCGGCGCGCCCGCGGCAAAGCCGAGCACGCCCGCCGTGGCAAGGTGGAACCACGCGGTCACCTTGCAGAGGAGCGTGTCGCCCGCGATGCGCCGGCGCTGGCAGAGGAGCCGCGCCGCGCCCGTGCCCACCGGCGCGGCCGCCACGAAGAACGCGGCGGCGATCGCCATGCCGGCGACGTCGGCCAGCCAGTCTTCGACGTCTGCCGAGCGGCCGAGCCCGGGGATGGCCTGCGTGACTTCATCGAGCGCCGCCCACGCGGCAAGCGCTGCGAGCGCGGGCCACACGGGCCGCCACCAGCGCGCCAGGAGGAGCAGCGCAGCCAGCACGCCGTACCCGGAGGCGTGGACCAGCTTGTCGATGGGTGAATCGGGAGTGCCCACCGCCAGCCGCGGGATGTGCGTCACCACGAACGCGCCGGCGAGCGCGGCCAGGAACACGATCCGCAGGTTGCGCGCGGCGATCGCCACGGGCGAGGCAGCGGGGAGCGCGGAAGGCGATGTCGGAAATGGGGGCGAATCCTGCCGGCGAGGGGCTTCGGCATGAGTGACCATGCGCGCGCTCAGAGGCTGAGCCCGCCGGAGCGGAGGGCGCGCGGAGCGGCGCCCCGTGCGGAGCCGCGGCCGGCGCGTGCGCGGGAGGCAGCGGTCTTGGCGGAGCGCGCCGGCTTCGAGGCCTTGGGGGTCTTCGAGGCCTTCGTGGCCTTGGCAGACTGGGTGGACTTGGTGGGCTTCGAAGCCTTCGACGCCTTGGCGATCACGTTGGTCTTGCTGGCCTTCGTGCTCTTCGCGGGCTTCGTTGCCTTCACCGACTTCGCAGGCTTCGTGATCTTGGCACTCTTCGCAACCTTCGTGCGCTTCACTTTGGACACCTTGGTCGCGGGCTTCGTCACCTTTGCACCACGGGCTCGCGTCTTCGTGGCCCGCACCGAAGCCCCGTCCTTCGCCTGCTTCACCGCGCCACGCGTTCGCTTCCTCGGCGCGGCCTCGCCATCGCGCGAAGCGCGCGGGCGCGTGCCCTCGAACTCGCCGTGCGGCAGCTCCCAGCGCTCGAGCAGGCCCTTCACGATGCGACGGTAGTCATCGGCGCCCGGGCATCGCGGTGCGTAGTCGAAGATGGTCTGTCCGAACGAAGGCGCCTCGGCAAGCTTGATGTTGCGGCGCACG